>Ga0183097_10144_pt1 | contig 235080 bp, 199 predicted proteins | sample BioMet8_FD_128883 | JGI IMG/M metagenome (GOLD analysis project Ga0183097, IMG submission 128883) | Microbial communities from bioreactor (seeded with sewage sludge) at Lawrence Berkeley National Lab, California, USA - Biofuel... | ecosystem: Engineered > Bioreactor > Anaerobic > Unclassified ... | reverse complement strand
GTTCTCCCCGGCGAAGCCTCTCTTTCGCTTCCTGCTTGTAGGCCTCAAAATCAAATTTACATTTTCCCATTTCTTGTGTCAAATTTAATTATTTATTCCCTTTGACACAGTTTATTTTACAGCCTCTGATTCTTCAATCATAAATTCTATGGGTTTACCGGACAATTTGGTTTTAGTACATCCGGAATGAATTTTGCTTCATCCGGAATAGATTTAGGATGTTCCTGAAGACATAGTGGCAGATCTTGAATAGATTTTAGATGATCTTGAATGCATTTAGGATCATCTTTAATAGATTTAGGCATATCCTGAATGCATTTAGCTCCATCTTGAATAGATTTAGCCACATCTTTAATGCATTTTGGTTCATCTTGAATGCATTTTGGTTCATCTTGAATAGGTTTTGGTACATCCTGAATGCATTTTGGATGATCCTGAATGAATTTTGCCCTTTCCTGAACAGAAATTATTTTTTTATGAATTTTATATGCAGTATCCCGGACAGGGTTAATTTTAAGACATATTACCAGCGGATTTCAATCAAATAAAAACCTATTAGATTATTTGGATAGTTAAAATTTATTACATTTGTGTTTTAAATAAAACAACTGATTAGGAAATAAGCGGTATAATGGGGGTTATACAATCGTTAAGCGATACTGGTAAGAATCAATATTAAAACCCACCTATCAATTAAAACTTACTTAAAAAATTCTTTATCTTTGCAAACAAAATGCATCAATTTACAAACATATCATTTTGGGCTAAAAATTTAGGTCATCTGCCTGTACATTTAATACCAACAGTAAATGATAAATTCATTATGCTGAACGGTATTAGTGGCAATTTTTGTCTGCATATTTCAAATAATGAAGAGGATGAAGATACATATTTTTCCCAATCTTGGTCGAGTAATACCAAGAACTTTTTGTTGATAAATGAGAATAATGCTAAACTCTATAATTGGCATAAAGACACAAAAGTCGAAGAAATCTCTCTGAAATCCATTCAAGATAATCTGAATAAGTTTTATAATTACTTAGTAGCGAAAAGTCATCGTTCAGATAATGATGTTATACCTGTAATAATTGATATTTTCAAACAGTTTAGAACATTAACTGCCGAATATCATAACCCTGTTCAAGCATTGAATTTATTGTTTGTATTGCTTGCAGGTCTTGAGGATGGAGATACAGTAAAATTAGACAGACAAAAGTGGGGCATATCAGATATTCAAATTCCACAAGGTTTTGATGTGTTTATAGAAAGATTTAGACAAAGTACAGGAGGGATTACCCCCGATTTAAATCTTATTTTACGACATAGTGCAGGAGCATTATTTCAAGAAGCTCAAAAAGAAGTTATTTTCTTTGATAGCCAAATGGACTTATTTGGAACATTCTCAGGTTCTATTGTAACCAAAAATCTTATTTATTCAAGTATTCATTATACCCCCTCATACTTAGCAAGGTCTATTGTTGAAAATACATTACGTACTTTGAATTTGAATGAATTGCAAGAAATAAAAATACTTGATCCCGCTTGTGGTTCGGCTGAATTTTTAATTGAGGTACTAAAACAGCTAAAAGAAAAGAATTTTCAAGGAACAGTTAAAGTACAGGGTTATGACTGTTCAGAAACAGCTATAATTACATCATCTTTTTTATTGAATTTCGAGAAAAGAACTGTTTGGAGTGATAAACTTTCTTTTGAAGTTAAACAAGTGAATGATTCTTTGGTTGAGAATTGGGAAAATGATTACACAATTATCCTAATGAACCCTCCTTTTGTTTCTTGGGAGCAGTTGAATGACAAAACAAAGCGTGAAGCTGTGCGTTTAGCGTTGAATGATAATTTCAAAGGCAAACCTAATCAAGCAAGTGCATTTTTCTATAAGGCAATACAACATCTTGCCATTGGCGGTACAATAGGCAGTGTAGTTCCTTCTTCTCTGTTTACTTTGGATGCCTACCTTAAATTACGCAATGAAGTAGCAGAAACAATAAATATTGAACTGTTAGGGAAATTGGGGAATTTTGTTTTTGAGGATGCCTTAACAGATGTAAGTATTTTTATCGGACACAAACCTAAAACCGCCAATAGTGTTCCAACTTTATTGTGGACGAGAAATGAAAAGAGTATTGTTCACGATGCACTTCGTGAATTGCGTAAAATGCAATATGCAAATGAAGATTCAAAAAATAAAATAGATTTCAGCATATTTAAACCCAATCAATTTCCTGTTGTAGAAGATAGTTGGAAAACAGTTTCTTTTAAGGAGCATAATCTTATAAGAGATTTAAAATTATTTGTTACTGCAAAAAAATTGTCTAAAACAATTGAGGTTTTTGATGTCCAGCAAGGTATTAGAACAGGTAATAATGATGTCTTTAAAATTCCAAAATGGGAATACGAAACATTGCCAACTGATGAAAAGCAATACTTCCGTCCAGTTATTGATAATGATTCCGTTTCAAATGGATTTTTGAAAACATCACTTTATACTTGGTATCCTTATAACCATAATGGCTTACTGATAAATAGTGAAATAGAGTTTTCAGAAAAAGTACCTGCTTTTTATAATAAAATAATTGCTCATAAGGATGCCTTGTCTAAAAGAGCAAGAAAAGACGAAAATAATTGGTGGCATTTAAGTGAGCATCGAGCTTGGCAAAGAACAAAAAAAATTAAATTAATTTCTACGGAATTTGGTAACTCATCTTCGTTTGCCATCGATATTAAAGGATCTTATGTTGTAGAAAGAGGTTATGCTTGGCAACCCAAACAGAAATTAGAAAATAATGACTATTATTTCTATTTATCATTATTTTCAAGTCCTTTCTTTGATAAACTATTATCTATTTACTCTAAACAATTAGCAGGTGGAAAATGGTATGATTTAGGTAAAAAGCATACAAAAGAAATTCCAATACCCAGTGTACATGTAAGCGACGTAAAAAGTAGTTCAGCTTATGGTAAAATGATTGATTTGGGTAAAAGGTTATCCGAGGGAGATAGTTATGTGAAAGCCGTTTTAGATGATGTTGTAACTGTTTATTATCCCCAAGATTTATTTTAATGTTGGATGTCGAGAATGTTATACAAGCTATAAATAAAGCTCTCGAGCCTTTTTTTATTAAAGGCGAGGGGGGTTTTTTTTCGCTTTTCCAACATAAAAGCTCCAATGTTTTCCGATTAAAAATTACTGAGGGTTGTTCCGATGCTTATGATGACTACGGCAACAATAGTGGTGATAGTGTAAAGGTCGTAAAATGGTTTAGTGATTATTGGCTGTTTATAGAAATAAAATTTCCTCATCCTAAAGGAGTACTTATTACTCTCTCAGTATTTCAAGGGGAGGAAGCAGACAGTTGGAAAAATCAATTATTTCGTGCCGAATGGGATGATTATGAGGATGAAAGTATGAATCATCCTCAACCGCATTGGCATGTTTTAAGTAATAAGGCAATAGAAAATACTGTTAGCAGTTTTGCTGAAATAGCATCTGATGACATAAAAGATACTTTTGAAAAAGTTCTAAATGAAGAAAAAAGCAAGACAATTAATTTGAGTAAATTTCATTTTGCTATGAATGGAGATTGGAATAACACTTCAATTCACATACATCCTGTAAACAATGAAAAAAAATTAGTAAATTGGTTTGGTGGATTACTTGCTTACCTTAAAACGGAACTTAAATATATTGATAGTAAGAGAAGTTAACAGGGCATCACCTAATCGAGCAGACTGCCCCACTCCCGATTGATCGGGGACAGGAAAAGCCTCTCACACTCCCGATAGCTACCGAAATACGTACGGGTAGCGTATGCAGCGGTTTTCCGAGGCATCGGGACGAAACAATTCCGGCGTTTTTGGTTTGGGGAAATAAGTTAAACCCAACTAATTCATTAGCCCGCTTCGCTTCTAATGAATATTTTGGGTTAAATTTTCAGACAAGGGCAACAAAAACCAAATTACGGCCATAGCTGGTGCTACGGGTAAAAACCGGAATCGTTATTATGATTAAGATACAGGAATTTTTATTGTATTATCTTTGCAGGCTTAATTGAAAGCCCCGGCCCGATGAGGCTTCCAATAGATTAAAATAATTATTCTCAGCATGAAAGTTACCGATTATATCGCATCCGCCAACAAACCTTTGTTCAGTTATGAAATTATACCGCCATCCCGTGGTTCGTCGGGACGGCATATCCTCGATATTGTCGAGCAACTCCAGGAGTTTAATCCTCCCTTTATTGATGTTACCAGCCATTGTGCCGAGGCCAGTTACGAAGAGCTGGAAGATGGCTCGCTGCGCCGTCGCATCCGCCGCAAACGACCGGGGACGCTGGGAATATGCGGTGTTATTCAAAACCGTTTCAACATCGACACCGTAGCCCATATACTTTGCCGTGGTTTTACCAGGGAAGAAACCGAAGATGCCCTCATCGAGCTGAACTATCTGGGCATTCAAAACGTTTTTGCCCTGCGTGGCGACGAAATGAATTACCATAAGGAAATAAATGTCGACCGCTCGGTGAACCGTTATGCCACCGACCTGGTACAGCAAATAAAAGATTTACGCTCGGGCAAATATATCGATGAAATTCTAAACTCACAACCTCTCGATTTTTGCATCGGCGTTGCCGGTTACCCGGAAAAACATTTTGAATCGCCCAACCTGAAATTAGATATTCACTACCTGAAACAAAAGGTGGAGGCAGGAGCCGATTATATTGTTACCCAAATGTTTTACGATAATGAACATTTTTTCAGATTTCAGGATTTATGCCGGCAGGCTGGCATCAACGTTCCCATTATCCCGGGCATAAAAATCATGAACAACATCAATCAGTTGACTTCTATCCCGAAGAAATTTCATATTGATATTCCCGAAAAACTTGTGGATGATGTATTAAAAAATCCTCAGGACATCGTACCCATAGGTATCGAATGGGCCAAAAACCAATGCCACGAACTGCTCGAAAAAGGAAATCCGGGCATACATTTTTATATTATGAACGACGCTCATTCGGTTATCAACGTATTAAATGAGCTAACCCACGAATAATTTATGTTGAATTTATCTGAGATTCTCCGGCAACGGATTATGTTGCTCGATGGCGCCATGGGCACCATGATTCAGGGCTACCATCTTACCGAAAAAGATTACCGGGGCGAACGTTTTAGCGGACATTCTTCTGCGCTGAAAGGCAATAATGAATTGCTTTCGCTGACTCAGCCCGGAATTATTGAGGAAATTCATGGCACATACCTTGAAGCCGGTTCCGATATCATCGAAACCAATACTTTTAATGCCAACAGCATTTCCATGTCGGATTATCAGATGGAGGATTTAGTTTATGAACTGAACTTCGCCTCGGCCCGGATAGCCCGCAGGGTAGCCGATAAATTTACCAGACAAAATCCGGAGAAGCCCCGTTTTGTGGCAGGGTCCATCGGGCCAACCAATAAAACCGCTTCCATGTCGCCCAAGGTAGAAGATCCGGGATTCCGTTCCATCAATTTCGACGACCTGGTCTCAGCCTATTCAACTCAGATAAACGGGCTGATAGCCGGCGGAGTCGATATTTTACTTATCGAAACAATTTTTGATACCTTAAATGCCAAGGCAGCCCTTTTTGCAGCCACAGAAATATTGGAAGAAAAAAATCTTGAACTTCCAATCATGGTCTCGGCTACTATTGTTGATGCCAGCGGAAGAATTTTAACAGGACAAACAATTGATGCTTTTCTGATTTCTGTTGGTCATGCTTCGTTGTTCAGCATCGGGCTTAATTGCTCGCTGGGCGCCCGCGATATGTTGCCAGCCATTAAAAATATGGCCAATACGTCAGATCTGTTCATCAGCGTTTATCCCAATGCCGGTTTCCCGAATCAGTTCGGACAATACGAAGAAACCCCGGACATCATGGCCAGTCAGTTAAAGGAATTTCTTGAACAGGGATTAGTGAATATTGTCGGAGGCTGTTGTGGAACCACTCCGGAACATATCCGGGCTTTTTCCAATATCATCGCCAACTATCAGCCACGAACAAAACCGGTCATAAAAAAGGAAACAGTGTTAAGCGGACTGGAGCCACTCATCATCAGCAAAAAAAACAATTTTATAAATATTGGCGAACGAACCAATGTGATGGGGTCGAAAAAATTTGCCCGGCTTATCCGTGAAGAAAATTATGAAGAAGCCTTGTCCGTTGCCCGTCAACAGGTAGATGGCGGAGCCCAGGTGATTGACATCTGCATGGACGAAGCCATGATAGATGCCCCCAAAGCTATGATCAGGTTTCTGAACCTGCTTGCTTCCGATCCCGAAATCGCCCGTGTGCCTGTCATGATCGATTCTTCCAAATGGGAAGTTATCGAAGAAGCTTTAAAATGTACACAGGGGAAATCTATCGTCAATTCCATCAGCCTGAAGGAAGGCGAAAACGCTTTCCGCGAAAAAGCAAAAAAAATCCGTAAATACGGAGCCTGTGCGGTAGTGATGGCTTTCGACGAACAGGGACAAGCCGATAGTTTTGAACGAAAGACGGCTGTCTGCCAAAGAGCCTACGATATTCTTACCCGCGAACTAAACTTCCCGCCACAGGATATTATTTTTGATGTAAATATTTTAGCCATCGCCACCGGCATCGAAGCTCATAATAACTATGCCGTTGATTTTATCCGGGCAGTACGCTGGATCAAGAAAAATCTTCCCGGCGCCAAAACCAGCGGCGGCATCAGTAACCTGTCGTTTTCATTTCGTGGCAACGACACCGTGCGTCAGGCCATGCATTCCGTTTTTCTGTATCATGCCATCAAAGCCGGGCTGGACATGGGCATCGTCAACCCTTCGCAACTCGAAATCTACGACGATATCCCCGGCGACTTGCTGCAACACGTTGAAAATGTAATACTGAACAAACATCCGGAAGCTACCGAACAACTGATAGAATTTGCATCAAAACTAAAAACAACCGGGAAACAGGACACCACACCGGACGAATGGCGGAAATTACCGGTCGATGAACGTATAAAGCATGCTTTAATCAAAGGCATCACCGATTTTATTGATGAAGACACTGAAGAATCCCGCCAGAATTACGCCAAAGCGATTCATGTGATTGAAAACCCCCTGATGAAAGGGATGAGCGTGGTGGGAGAGCTGTTCGGACAAGGAAAAATGTTCCTGCCACAAGTGGTCAAAAGTGCCCGTGTAATGAAAAAGTCTGTGGCTTATCTTACCCCTTTTATCGAAAAAGAGAAATCGGCATCAGCTCAAAAATCAGCAGGAAAAATAGTATTAGCCACCGTGAAAGGCGATGTGCATGATATTGGTAAAAACATTGTGGGAGTAGTTCTGGGTTGCAACAATTACGAAGTGATTGACCTGGGAGTCATGGTTTCGGCAGAAACAATAATACAAACAGCCATCCGCGAAAAAGCAGATATTATCGGTCTCAGCGGGCTGATAACTCCATCGCTCGACGAAATGGTTACCGTAGCTTCGGAAATGGAACGGCAACATCTAACTATCCCCCTGCTTATCGGCGGCGCCACCACATCCATCGTTCATACCGCTGTAAAAATAGCACCTCATTACAGTTATCCGGTTATCCATGTCAAAGATGCCTCCCGCGCCGTTGGTGTAGTAGCCAGCCTTCTTTCTCAGGAAAAAAGAAAAGATTTTATTGAAAAAACCAAAGATGAATATCAAAAAATACGAACAACTCATGCTGCCAAACAAGCTGCCAATGTTCTTGTTAGTCTTGATGCCGCCAGAAAAAACAGATTGAAAATCGCCGGGAATCCGTCGGATATTATCAAACCCGCTTTTACCGGAACAAAAGTATATGCTGATTATCCGCTAAGCGAAATTTCCGGATACATCGACTGGACATTCTTTTTCCATGCCTGGCGTATTACAGGTCGTTATCCCGAAATCCTGAATCATCCCGAAAAGGGAGAAGAAGCCCGGAAACTTTTTACTGATGCACGGAAACTGCTGGAACAAATCATTGCCGATAAAATGCTAACTGCTAATGCAGTGGTTGCCATTTATCCAGCCAATGCCATAGGCGATGATGTAGAAATCTATTCCGATGAAATGCGCCAGCAAACGATAGCCACTTTCCATTTTTTGCGCAATCAACAATTCCGAGAAGATGGCAGGCCCAACCTTTGCATCTCCGATTTTGTTGCACCCCGCAAGGATGGGATACTTGATTATATAGGCGGATTTGCCTGTACGGCAGGCGTCGGAATCGAAAAATGGGTAGATTTTTATACCCAAAAGAATGATGATTACCACGCCCTGATGATAAAAATTCTCGCCGACCGTTTAGCCGAAGCCTTTGCCGAATGGCTTCACCAAAAAGTGAGAACAATACTCTGGGCTTATCAGAAAAATGAAAATTTAGCACTCAGTTCATTGTTAAAAGAAGAATATCGGGGAATCCGTCCGGCTATTGGCTACCCTTCCCTTCCCGACCATTCCGAAAAAACAATATTATTTCATTGGCTGAATGCCGAAAAAAACACAGGTATTCATCTTACCGAAAACTGGGTAATGCACCCCGGAGCCTCGGTCTGTGGAATTTATCTTGCCCATCCTTCGGCTCAATATTTTGAAGTGGGAAAAATATCTGCCGAACAACTTGCCGATTATGCTCAAAGGAAAAAAATAAGCATGGTAGAAGCTCAACGGCTGCTCCATTCAAATCTATAACCCATAAAAAAAGACTGCCGGTCATAACTCGGCAGTCTCCAAGGGTTACTTAATTACTAAACTACTAAATTTAGTAAGTCTTTGATGATTAACAAACACAAATAGCTTTTGTTGTTTGCTAAACAATTTAATTTACGATAAGAAAATGGTGGTTACTGTTGAAAATAAATTGCGGGTTTACTCTACAAAAACCGCGACAAATATATTATTTCTTTTCTTCGGTTGACAAAAAAAAATATTTTTTTTAAAATTTTTTAGATAAATATATCCTAATCGTTCATTTTCCGACACTAAAGTGTTCTTAAACGTACACTTTCCCCAGGATTACTTCATAAAAACACCACCATATTTTTTACGTATTAAACATAAATTCTGATTATTGGAGAATATGGAATAATTATTGAGAAAAATATGATTTAAAATAAATTTCACTTAAAAACGTATTGTATGATAAAAAAAATGTTAACCCTATGTTGTGCAGGCATTATGATTTGTGCCTCCTCAAAAATAACTTATTCACAGGACAGTATGACTCGCGACAAAGCTTCAAGCGATTTAAAATGGGATCTTTCCGCTATCTATCCCTCATGGAATGAATGGAAATCCGATAAGGATAAAGTATCGGAACTGACAGAAAAACTAATATTCTATCAGGGAAAAATCGGACAAAGTTCCGATAACCTTCTTAACGTTCTCAAAATAAATGAAGAGATAAGTAAAATTGCTGAAAAACTATACTGTTATCCTTACCTCGCCCGTTCGGTTGACAGCCGTAACCAGGAAATAAACGGACATTTTCAGGAAATCATGGCTTACTTTTCGGGTATGGGAACCAAACTTTCGTGGATTACCCCCGAAATGTTAGAAATACCTCAGCAAACCACCGAAAAATGGATGAATGACAATCCTGCTTTTGAGCCGTATCGTTTCTCTTTAACCGATATGTACCGTCAGCAAAAACACGTGCTGGATAAGGATAAAGAAAAACTTTTATCATACTTTTCGTTGATTCAGGGAGCTCCGGGAAATATTTATACCGAACTGGCTACTTCCGACATCAAATTTCCGGATGTTACCTTTTCGGATGGGAAAACGATAAACATGACGCAAAGCAATTACACCAATGTGGTTACCTACAATAAAAACCAGGACGACCGACGCAAGGCATACGAGGCTTATTATTCTCCATATAAAAATTATGAAAACACCTATGCCGCCATACTTAATAGCACTTATCAGGGAGACTGGGCCGGAGCACAAGCCCGGAATTATCCTTCCTTCCTCAACTCCTGTTTATATGCCAACGATATTCCCGAAAGTGTATACACAACACTTATCAAAACGGCAAAAGAAAATACCGAACCACTCAGACGCTATCTCCGCCTCCGTAAACAGGTTCTTGGTTTACAAACCTATTATCCCTACGACGGCTCCATAAGTCTTACCGATTTCAATAAAAAATATCCCTACGACGAAGCCCGCAAGTTAGTGTTGGAAGCCGTGGCTCCCCTGGGCAAAGAATATCAGGGCAAAGTAGCCAAAGCTTTGGAAAAAGGTTGGATCGACGTTTATGAAGGACAAGGTAAAGAATCAAACGCTTATTCACTAAATGTTTATGGTGCACATCCTTATATTCTTCTGACCTACGATCAGACCATGAATTATGTTTTCACGCTCGCTCATGAACTCGGACACAGCATGCACTCCATTTATTCAAGCGAAAATCAACCCTATTCCAACCATCAGTATACTTCTTTTGTGGCAGAAGTCGCTTCTAATTTCAACGAAGAATTGTTGCTCGATTATATGCTGAAAAATTCCAAAGATCATCAGGAACGTATCGCCCTTTTGAACCAGGCAATCACTAACCTCGTCGGATCCTTCTACCGTCAAAGCCAGTTTGCCGACTTCGAATATCAGGCCCGTACTAAAGTGGAAAACGGGGAAGCTGTCAATGCAAGTACCCTTAAGCAAATTGCCGACGACCTTAACAAAACATATAACGGTAACGAAGTGGCACCTACCGAATACAGCAATAATTACTGGGCAATGGTAATGCACTTTTATCAGTTAAAATATTACGTTTACCAATACGCCACCAGTTTTGCTGCTGCCAGCGATATCTTCCAAAAAATAACCAGCGGAAGCGCAAAAGATCGCGAAAAAGCACTTAATAATTATCTTACGCTTTTAAAATCGGGTGGCAACGATTATCCTATCGAGCAATTGAAAAAAGCAGGCGTAGATATGACACAGCCCGAACCGCTGCTGTCGGTGGTAAAACGCTTGGATTACCTGGTAACGGAACTGGAAAAAGAACTGAAAGCCATCGGTAAAATTTAGTTATACCCCAAATTTATAAATACAATCCTGACAGGTTTTAAAAACCTGTCAGGATTCTTTTTTTATATGCATTTTCAACCTAAATTTTTCAGGATTCCTCGTTAATCCTGGTCGGGCAATATAAATTGGGTTCCAATTTAATTTCCAGTCATTTCCACTAAACCTTTTACTTTATGAGTTGTTATTGATTAAAAAGTTGTCCTTGCAATCACCATTCATTAAATCATCATGACAAATTCAATTCGTTTTACACTCGTTTTCATAATGATGATGGTTTTTGCCTGCGGACAGCAAGTTAAAAACACAAATCAAACCATGGGCTACCGAACATTAACTCCCGAAGAAGAGAATGTAATTCTCCGCAAAGGAACCGAAAAGCCGTTTACCGGCGAATATGAAAACTTTCACGGCAAAGGAACGTATCATTGCAAACGTTGCGGGGCGGCTCTCTACCGTTCCAACGATAAATTCGATTCGGGTTGCGGATGGCCCAGCTTTGATGATGAAATCCGTGGAGCCGTAAAACACCAGCCCGATGCCGACGGAAAACGTACAGAAATCATCTGTGCGTACTGCGGGGCACATCTTGGACACGTATTCACAGGCGAAGGTTTTACTAAAAAGAATGTACGGCATTGTGTTAATTCCATCTCACTCGTTTTTGTACCCGAAAGCGCCAATCCCGAAACAAAATTCACAACTGAAACTAACACTACAACCGATAAAGCCATTTTTGCCGGTGGCTGCTTCTGGGGAATGGATTATTATTTTGCTAAAGCCAAAGGAGTCGTTTCCGTCGAAGCCGGTTATACCGGCGGACATAAAGATAATCCTACGTATAAAGAAGTTTGTACCGGCACCACCGGTCATGCCGAAGCCATACAGGTTATCTTCAACCCATCCGAAACTTCGTATAAAGAACTGGCAAGATTATTTTTTGAAATTCATGATCCCACCCAGATTGGCCGCCAGGGCCCTGATGTAGGCAATCAGTATCGCTCCGCCATTTTTTACCTGAATGAGCAACAGAAACAAATTGCCGGAAAACTGATTATGCTTTTAAAAGAAAAGGGATTTAATGTAGTAACCGAGGTAACCAAAGCAACTACTTTCTGGAAAGCCGAAGATTATCATCAGGATTATTATGATAAGAACGGCCACCTGCCCTACTGCCACGGTTATGTAAAACGATTTTAAACTGCCATAAAAAAACATTCCGTTTCGCAGGGAAACGGAATGTCCGATTTAAAACAGTATGGCTTGATAATGTTTAATATCCAAAAACATCTTCGAGTTTCAGGAAAGTAACTTTACCATATTTTTCGAGTGTAGGAATATCCAGGTCCTTTTTATTACCAAGGACTAAAATACTATAGTTTTTATCTTTTAAATATTTTTGCTGGAAAGCCTTCATATCGGCAAAGGTCATGGATGGAACTTTCTGATAAACATCACGACGGATATCATAATCCAGTCCAAGTTTTTTGGAAGCTAAATAATTAAAAATAACGCTTGCCTTTGTAATACGTTCCGAACGTATTTTTTGTAATATGGCCTGTTTGGAAGCATCAAAAGCTTTATCCGATTCGGGCATATCATTGATCATTGCCATCATCGTCTTCATGGCTTCGGGCAGTTTATCAATCTGAGTCCCGATATAGCTGAAAATATAATTATTATGATCAAGACTCGAAGGCTGACGATAGCCGGCATAAGCGCTATAAGCCAAACCTTTTGACTCGCGTATTTCCTGAAACACGATAGAATTCATACTTCCGCCGAAATATTCATTAAACATGCGCACAGAAGGCACCTGAGTTTTGTCGTAGCCTACCGATTTGGAAAGCATGACGATTTCAACCTGTTTCATGTCATAATCTATCACAAAAACCTTGTTTTCGTTGGTAGCTTGTTCTTCAAACTTTGTTGCCACAGGAATTTCCTTTAGTTTGGAAGGCACTTTATGATACTTGTTCAGGATACTCGTAAGTGTAGCTTCGTCGTGTGTTCCATAAAAAAGTACATCATGTTTGTAAGAAGTAAGCCCATGAATAATAGAAAGCAATTCCGAAGATTTAAGTTCATTAAGTTCTTTTTCAGAAAGGATATTGGTAAATGGTGATTTTTGTCCGTATGTACCATAATTATACATTCCGCTCCACAATATCGTTTCCTTGGAAAGTTTATTGTCGGCACGTTTCTTCAGAATATCGCCAACCATATTTTTCAGTGCATCTTCATTGGGTTTGGCATCTTTAAGTAGGTTTTCAAGAAGCGTTAATCCTTTTTCAAGATTTTCGCTCAAACCATTAAGCTGAACCCATACCTGATCTTCAGAACTGGATACGTAGAAAGAGCATCCTGCTTTGTAAAATTCCTGCTGAACCTGAGCCGGGGTTAGTTTGGATGTTCCCAGATATTGAAGATAATCGAGGGCAATGCCTAATTTGCGGTCGTTATTATTTCCCATATCAAAATAGTAATACAGCGAAAACGTATTGTTTTCTGTATTTTTCTTGTATAGTACAGGAATACCGGTTTTAAGGTTAAAATTCTTAATGTCGGCTTTATAATCAAGGAATACCGGTTCCACAGGTTTCACCGGCATTGTTTTAATCTTTAGCAAAAAATCGGATTCAGCATCGCGGTTAACAGCTACAGGGGTAATTGTGGGTTTATTCACTTTCTTAACATCGTTATCGGTACCGGTACGTTTATAAACTACCACATAGTTGTTGTTGTAGTTTTTATTAGCAAAATCAACAATATCTTTTTTAGTTATTTTGGAAAGACGTTCAATACTGTTCACCTCGTCCTGCCATGGAGTATCTTTTGTGAATGCACCTACGATTTTAAATGCTCTTGAATTATTACGTTCCGAAGCTTTTATTTCCGATAGTTTCAGATCATTGATTATGGCAGGAATCAGCCAGTCGGGAAATTCACCTTTTTTCACCAATTCAATCTGCGAAAGCAATAGGTCTTTTACCTGTTCAAGCGTCTGACCTTGTTTTGGCTGGCCATAAAAAACATGAACCGAATAATCTTTCATGTTATAATTCCAACATCCGGCACCCAATACTTTCTGAGCCTGGTTAAGGTTAAGATCGATAAGTCCTGCCGTGCTGTTACTGAGAATCATATTCATAATTGTAAGATAATCGGCATCTTTAGAGTTAGCACCTCCGAAACGATAGCCAAAATTTACGGATTCGGCATCTGGTCCGACCACTTCTTTAACTATAGGGGTAGTAATGGGGTTTTCTACTGGTACTACAAAAGGTTTCACTTCCCGTGAAGGAATCTTTCCGAAGCTATTATCAATAAGTTTTATAGTCATATCTGGATCAAAATCACCGGAAAGGATAATCGCCATATTGTTAGGTGCATATCTTTCGAGATAATAATTTTTAAGCGTTTTCAGCGAAGGATTTTTCAGATGTTCGACGGTTCCAATGGTGGTTTGTGTGCCATAGGGATGTTTAAGAAACAAACCGGCAAAAAGAGCTTCAAACACTTTATCATCGTCGCGATCAAGGCTCATGTTTTTCTCTTCGTAAACGGTTTCCAGTTCGGTATGAAAAAGACGAAATTCCGGATCGGTAAACCGTTCCGATTCGATAGCCAACCAGGATTCTATTTCATTGGAAGGAATATCGTTAACATAAACCGTTTCTTCTACTGAAGTCCAGGCGTTGGTACCCTTGGCTCCAATGGATGCCAGCAATTTATCGTATTCGTTAGCAATGGCATATTTGGAAGCCTCGCCCGAAACGCTGTCAATAATATGATAAATAGCTACCCGTTGTGTTGAATCTTCAATGGATCGGTAAACTTCAAAAAGACTGTCAATTGCATTTAACAGCGGTTTTTCTTTGGCAAAATTGGAAGTTCCAAACTTGCCGGTTCCTTTAAACATCATGTGTTCAAGATAGTGTGATAATCCGGTATTGTTGTGCGGATCGTATTTGCTTCCGGTTTTAACGGCAATAGCCGTCTGAATACGGGGAGCATCTTTATACACCGTCATAAAAACCTTTAGGCCATTGTCCAGGGTATAAATGCGGGTTTTCAACGGATCGTTGGGAACCGATGTAAAGTTGTATGTTTTCTGAGCAAAAGCAGTACCTCCGCATATCAAAAACATGACAACAAGTAATTGAATAAAAGGGTTTTTCTTGATCATAAATCTGGATTTAAATTTTTGATTAATTTTATGGTTAGCAGATAAAAAAACGGATTTTTGGCAAATATACATTGGTTTTAGAATTATACAACGGTTTGACACGAAATAGTTAACGTTTTGCATATTTTTTCAGTCCGGTATAAAAATTTTTTGAAAAAAAAATTTGTTTATCAAAAAATTTATGATATTTGATGTGCTAAATTGTAATTAATTATAAACGCTTGATTTACTACAAATTACTTAAATAACAATAAAAATATGACATTAATTATCTCAGGTTCAAATCTTAAGATTGAAAATATTGTATCCGTTGCCCGCTTTGGCGAAAAAGTTGAACTTCATCCTGATGCCAAAAAACGTATCAATGCCTGCAGGGCAATGTTGGAGAAAAAAATTGAGGCTCACGAAATTATGTATGGCGTCAATACCGGCATCGGTGAATTTTCGGAAGTGGTTTTAAACGACGATCAGGTAAAGGAATTTCAAAAATACCTGATTTACAATCATGCCGCCGGAATTGGCGACCCTGCGCCCATAGAATATGTTCGCGGAGCCATGCTCGGACGTATCAACGTTCATGCTCACGGAAATTCGGGTTGCCGGCTCGAAATTACGCAAACCCTTGTTGACATGCTAAATAAAGGTGTAACGCCTTTTGTTTGCCAGAAAGGCTCGGTAGGCGCTTGTGGCGACCTAGCACCGATGTCGCAGATTGCCTTGCTGATGATGGGCGAAGGAAAAGCCTATTATAAAGGTGAACTTCTAAAAGGCAAAGAGGCGATGAGCAAAGCCGGAATTCCCATTCCAGGCTTGCAAGCCCGCGACGGATTGGCCGCCATCAACGGTTCAAATGTTCTTACAGCGATGAGCGCCATTTTTTTACACGATGCCATGCGATGGCTGAAACAAGCCGAAATTGCAGCAGCCATGAGTCTGGAAGCGCTGAAAGCCAATATGAAGCCCTATCACCCTAAAATTCATGAGGTACGGGGATTTCGCGGAGCCATACGTAGCGCTGCGGCCATTCGTAAATTGGTAGCAGGTGGCGATATTGCCGAAGGCAAAGTAAAATGCAAAGTCCAGGATGCCTATTCCATGCGTTCGACACCCCAGGTTATTGGAGCCGCTCACGATGCACTTGAATACGCCCGAAGCCAGGTGGAAATTGAACTTAACGGTTTGGGCGACAATCCGATATTCTTTCCCGAAGAAAATATTCAGCTTTCGGGCGCCAATTTCCAGGGTTCCCCCGTTTCGTTGCCTATGGATATGGCTGGAGCAGCCATTACTATGGTTTGTGTGTTGTCCGAACGCCGGATGAACCGGTTGAACAATCCCGCTTTAAGCGTGGGACTTCCCGCTTTTCTTACCAAAGGAGCCGGGATGTTTTCGGGTTTGATGCTTAGCCAGTATACCGCAGATACCCTGATCGTTGAACAACGTATCCTTTCTGCACCGGCTTCCATTCAATCCATACCTGCCGCCGCCGATCAGGAGGATTTTGTTTCTATGGGTATGAATACAGCCATCAAAAATTTCCAGATATTGGATAATGCTTATGGAATTTTAGGTATCGAATTGATGGCAGCCGCACAGGCGCTCGATTTCCGCGATTATAAATTCGGGATAGGTGTAACTGCTGCTAAAGAAGTAATTCGCCGCCACGTAGCTTTTCTTGAGATAGACCGTCCTTTGTATAACGACCATACTACGATGAAAAATCTGGTAAAATCGGGCAATATTTTGGACGAAGTTGAAAAAATGATCGGGAACCTTAAATAATTTTTTAATTTCATTTACCTGGTTTATAAATTATTACATATCGTATAATAAAAAATCTTAAATTATTTGTTAACACAACATTAATTTTTTATTAATTTTACAATCCGTAAGGTCATTTTTTATTTACATTGCAGCGCATTTTAAAGTTCATTGAATAGCTTAATATTAAAAATTTATTATTATTTATTAATCAATTAATTTTCATCCATGTAAAACAAATTTTTAACTAAATTCATCAAATTATGAGAAAATTTACTATTTTACTTGCACTCCTGCTTTTTATTGGAATGCAAAGTGTGCTTGCACAAAAGAAAATTTCGGGAACCGTTACCAGCTCGGAGGATGGTAAAGGGATACCCGGAGCAACCGTTCTTGTTAAAAATACCACAAATGGTGTGATAACAGATGTTGACGGTAAATACACGTTAAATGTAAAAGATGGAAAAATTTTGGTTTTTTCATTTGTTGGAATGACAACCAAAGAAGTTGCCATTGAAAATCAAACGGTGATCAATGTTGTTTTAGATCCCGAATCCAAAACACTGGAAGGTGTTGTGGTAACCGCTCTCGGTATCTCGCGCGAGAAAAAAGCGTTGGGGTATTCCGTGCAGGATGTTAAGGGTGATGAATTAAATCGTACCCGTGATATCAACGTGATGACGTCACTGTCCGGTAAAGTATCTGGCATTCAGATTACAAATGCTTCCGGCAACTTAGGAGGTTCATCCCGCGTTACCATCCGTGGTATTAGCTCCATCACCGGTAACAACCAGCCTTTGTTTGTTGTTGATGGTATTCCATTCGATAACAGTGATTATAACACGACCAATACCGCCCGCGGTGCTGGTGGTTATGACTATGGCAATATGGCTCAGGATATTAACCCTGACGATGTTGAATCCATTTCTGTATTGAAAGGACCTAATGCTGCAGCTTTATATGGTTCGCGTGCCTCCAATGGTGTAATTGTTATTACTACCAAAAAGGGAAAAACAACAACCGGTAAAGTTACCACTATTGGCGTAAAAGTTAATTCAAGTGTTAACTGGAACCAGGTAGCCATTTTACCTAAATACCAAAACTTATATGGTGGCGGTTCTATTTTAAGTGGCGCCAATGGTTTCGATCAGGTAACAATCAACGGAAAAGAATATAATATTATTGATTACGCTACCGACGAAAGTTTTGGTCCAAAATACGATAAAAACATTCAATATCTTCCAGCATGGAGTATTTCTGACTGGGAAGCAAAAGGAAAACAAGGTGATTTGCAAACTGTACCCTGGACACCTCCTTCTAAAGATGTTAAAGATTTTTTCAAAACAGGAGTTAACTTAACCAACAGTTTTGATGTAACCGGTGGCAATAACGTAGCAGCATTTCGTATGGGATATACCAATGTTTCAGAAGATGGGTATATGCCCAACATGCAGCTAAAACGTAATACGTTAACTTTTAGTGGAAACACTAAATTAGGCGACAAGTTAAACGCTTTTGCACAGATAACCTATGTAAAAAACAAAACTACCGGACGTCCCTCAACAGGATATGACGACAACAACGTAATGCAGAAATTTAACCAATGGGGTCAACGTTCAACCGACATGGGTAAAATGAAAGATTACATGAATGCCGACGGATCTCAGCGTGTTTGGAACCGTATCTCCTGGGATAACCCCAGTCCAATGTACTCCGACAATCCATACTGGACCCGTTATATGAATTATCAGAATGACTATAGGGACAGATATTTTGGCAATGCCGGGTTAACCTGGGATATTCTTCCCTGGTTGAAACTGACCGGAAAAGTTAATGAAGATTATTACTCATTCCGTGCCGAAGAAAGAGTAGCTCTTGGATCACAAGCACTTTCTTATTATACTGAAAGCACAAGAGAAGTTACAGAAATGAACTCTGAATTTTTATTTGTAGCTGATAAAAGCCTTACAAAAGACATTCACTTAAATGCTACTTTCGGAGGTAACATGATGAGTCGCACAGCTTATCATAATGAAGGAACTACTTCTGGTGGTTTAGTTCTGCCTAATTATTTCAATCTTACCAACTCCGTTTCTCCGGCTACCACTATTGATGAATTATTTAAAAAGAAAATCAATAGTTTATATGGAAGTGCTTCTTTTGCCTGGAAAAGCATGGTATACTTAGATCTTACTTTACGTAACGACTGGTCATCTACTTTGCCTAAAAACAAATGGTCATATCCTTATCCTTCCGTAACAGGTAGCTGGGTATTTACTGAAATGCCAACTCTAAGAAACAACAGTATTATTTCCTTTGGTAAAGTACGTGCAGGCTGGGCACAGGTAGGTAACGACACCGATCCTTATCGTTTGATGACCTTATGGACAAATTATGATAACTTTGGCTCCGATATTCGTTACAGCCGTCCCGCACAATTGAATAACCCTACCTTAAAACCCGAAAACACTTCTTCTTATGAAGTAGGTACAGAATTAAAATTCTTTAATAACAGAATAGGTATTGACTTTTCGTATTATGACAAAACTTCGAAAAATCAGATTATTCCAATTACCATTTCAGGCGCTTCAGGTTACACAACCAAGGTTATCAATGCCGGCGAGCTTACCAACAAAGGATATGAAATTATGCTAAACCTTGTTCCAATTAAAATGAAAGATTTTGTATGGAACATGAGCATAAACTATTCTCATAACGAAAATAAAGTTGTTTCCTTAGCTAAAGGCGTTTCAAACCTTGAATTGGGTGTTGCTCCGTTTAATGCTACCGTTAATGCAATGGTTGGAAAATCATATGGAACTATCTTTGGAACCGATTTTATTAAAGATGCTAACGGAAATATTATCGTTGGTACCAATGGTCGTTATTTAGCTACTACAACCGTAAAACCTATTGGAAATGTTATGCCCAAATACAATATGGGTATCAACAACTCTTTTTCATATAAAGGTATTGACTTTAGCTTCCTTATTGATGTACAACACGGCGGCCAATTGTTTTCAACCACCTATATGTGGGGTATGTATAGCGGTATTCTTAAAGAATCAGCAGCTACTAATGAATTAGGTAATAATATTCGTGATGCTGTTGTTAAAAATGAAGATGGAACGTATGCTTCTACCAGTGGCGGTGTTCTTTTGGAAGGGTATTATGGGAAAGTAAATACTGATGGTACCGTTCAGTATTTGAATGCTGATGGTACAAATTCTGATGTTCCAGTAAAAAACACTACCCGTATCGGCGGACAACGCTATTGTTGGGATGTTTATGGTCGTGCACAAAAACAAAACATTTTCAGTTCCGACTATATTAAACTGCGCGAAATTCGTATTGGCTATACCATTCCTTCAAAATACACTGGTATGATAAAAAATATCAGAATTTCAGCATTTGGACGTAACTTAGCTATCTGGGGACAAGATTTGAAACATATAGATCCAGAAAATACTACAAGTTCGGGTAATATCCAGGGTATTGAAGGTGGTGCATTACCAAGCTTACGTACTTTTGGTCTCAACTTAACTTTTGAATTTTAATTGTTATTAATCGTAAAAAATATATAGCTATGAAAAAAGCAAATAAAATAATTCTCTGTTTCGGAATCCTTGTCTTAGTTGCCTTTGGTTGCACCAAAAGCTTTGAGGATACGAATGTAAGTCCTAACAGCCCGGTAGATATGCCCACCTACGCATTGATGACCAATGTCCAGAAACAACTTATGGACAACATGCGCGATGAATGGTGGGGCGGTCGTTTTGGCTGGTTACTCGATCAACAAATTAATCAGAACAATTATACTACAGAAGACAGATATCTTTTCCGTCAAAGTGTAAATGATCAATACTGGAATACTATTTATACCACCTGTACCGATTTACAGGAAATTATCCGCTTAAATACTGAAGAAGCCACAAAGGGCAAGATGTCCGCATATGGTGCAAACAGCAACCAAATTGCGGCAGCTATGGTACTCCGTTCATGGGTTATTCAAAATTTAACGGATATCTATGGAGATGTCCCTTTTAGCCAGGCATGGGATGCCGTTAACAATCCTTCACCAACTTACGACAATCAAAAGGACATCTATGCTCAATTGCTCAAGGATTTAACGGATGCTTCCGCAATGATCGATTTAAACAAACCGGTATTTACGCAAGGTGATGAACTTTATGGCGGTGATGCCTTAAAATGGAAAAAGTTTGCAAATTCACTTAAAATGAGAGTGGCCCTACGCTTAACTACTCATAGAGGAGACGTAACTTTTGATGGAAAAACTCCTATTCAAATAATAAATGAAGTTATTGAGTCGGGCGTTTATTTTGAATCCAATGCCGACAATGCTGTATTTACTTATAAAACAGGCACCCCTAATCAGGCGCCCTTGTACGATGCATATTTTATTCAGGCTCGTACCGACTTTGCTATCTGCAACCAATTTGTCGTTTTGCTGAAAGGCGAAAATCCTCCGGCATCTGGTACGGGACGAGATAATACGAATCCCTTCTTAGGTCTTGCCGACCCGCGGCTGCCTATTTTAGCTGCACCTACTACCGATCCTGAATATGGAACTTATTTTGGTATGCCTTATGGAATGCAGGATGCTGAATCCAAACTTATTGGTATTAACAAAGCAAGTTGGCCCAGCGATAAATTATTAGCTCCCGATTTTGGCTGTATCTATATGGATTATGCCGAAGTATGCTTTATGATCTCCGAAGCTAAAGGATATGATGATGGTTGGTACAAAAAAGGCATACGTGCTTCCATGGAATATTGGGGCGTTGATGCTGCTGCCATTGATTCCTATATAGCTGCCGTACCGGCTGCCAACCCAGAAAATGTGGCCACTCAGAAATACATCGCATTATTTGAACAAGCACACCAGCCCTGGATAGAATATCGCCGTACGGGTTTCCCCAAAACGATGGTTCGTCCGGGCGAAGTAACCTTTGTATGGCCTGATGGACATTCTACTATTTTTGAAGCTGATGGCTCTCTTTGGCCATTAACGGATTTACCAAGACGTATGACCTATTCGCAGAAAGAGCAAACATTAAATGCAGATAATTATACTGCTGCTGCTGCACGAATTGGCGGTGATACCTTCCTAAGCAAAGTTTGGTGGGAAGGTGGTAACTAATTAATACCCCTTATTTAAAAATAAAAAAGCCGTTCTCTTGAGCGGCTTTTTTATTTTTAAATTTTAAATAAAAACCATAATTCATATTAGCTAATCTAAAGAAAAAAAGGTTCTGCTTTATTGCTAAGAAGTATTTCAAAGCAGAACCTGCCTATAAAAAAACAGCAACGGTTTATTTTTGAAGTGGAGGGAGGGTACTTCGAAAGTACCTTCACCAAATAAAATCTAAGCTTAATGAATAAAACAATACTAGCACACCATTAAAATATAGCAACCTATAACGTTGAGATACAATAATAATGAATCAAAGCTACCGCTTTACTTAATACTATCAAGCTGATGCCTCAGCTTATCGCGCAAGCGGACATAATCGCTATAGTATTCCTTTTTTACTGGTTTGGCCGGAGGTGATTCTACCTTTAACGGATTGATGGGCTTACCGTTTTTATAAAACCTGAAATCAAGATGGGAACCGGTGGATAATCCCGAACTGCCAACATATCCGATAACCTGCCCCTGGGTAACATGAGCTCCGTTTCGTATACCGCTGCCAAACTTTGCCAGGTGCATATAGGTAGTAGAATACACGGCATTATGCCTGATTTTCACCATTCGTCCGGCGCCTCCAGCAAATCCGGCGCTGATAACGGTTCCATTGCCAATGGAATGAACAGATGTTCCTCGGGGCGCAGCATAATCTACCCCAAGATGAGGCCTCATAATCCGCAGAATGGGATGAAAGCGATGATAGGTAAAGTTGGAACTTATTCTCGAAAATTTTAATGGTGCTTTTAAAAATGCCCGTTTAAGGCTTTGACCCAAATCGTCGAAATAATCACCGGCATCATCCTGGGCAAAATAAAAAGCATAATAGGGTTTGCCGGCATGATAAAACCAGGCTCCGAGTATCCGGTCGAGGCCAATGGTTTCATTATCCACCGATAATTCCTCGTAAATAACTTTAAACTTATCGCCGGGTTGTATGCTGTAGAAGTCGATAGTCCAGGCATAAATTTCCGATAATTCAACGGCAAGGCTTGGGCTGGCTTTGGCATTGGTCATGGCATTCCAGAGCGAGGAAGTAATTTCGCCGGATATGGTTTTTATATTTTTGTCCACATTCCGCTGAATATAGTGAATATGAACCGAGTCGCGCAAATCGTAAACAATATACGAAACCGGAGAATTTTCGTAAATAAAATATTGTACTGTTTGCTTATTATCGTTGCTGCATAATACAGTATAAGGATCACCGGGACGAATTTTATGAAAATCGAAAATGGTATCCGATTTCCGGACGATCTGATCTACCGTTCGGGAATCAATCGTGTATTTTTGAAGAATGGAAGAGATATTGTCATTAGCCTGGACTTCACTTTTATGAACCACAAGAGAATCAGCGACTATTCCAAATTCTGTTTTTTCGGCAACTACAATTTTATCATCTTCCAGCACTTTGACCGGTACCAGAAAATAATCATACAAAACATAGGCAATAAACAGGGTAACGACACCTATAAAAATTTGTGTCAGACGCTTTTTCCACATAACAAGCTCATTTTATCAGAAACAATTTTTATTGGTGTAATATTTATTAACCTCTCTAACTTTTATTTACTATTCAGTTTTCTTATTTTCCGCAAGGACGCAAAGGCACAGAGAATCGTAAACAATTTATAAATTTCCGCGTCTTTGCGAGACAATTCTTTATTCGAGCTGAATAGCTACCTTTTTCCGTAAAGATTTTATTTCCGATGGATACTAAAATTTATTGATTTTCCAGGGCAAATTTTCTACCGGCGGCCAAAGCGTTTAAGTTGATATTCACTATTTCTTCGCCTTTTTTACCAAAAATAAACCGTATGGCATTTTCGAGTTGTTTAATTTCCAGGCCTAAAAAAGGAGATGCAGCGCCAAGTATAACAATATTAGCCGATTTTGGAGAGCCTAAATCTACAGCTATCTGGTCGGCATCAATGGCTATATGCCTCGGCAGAGCATTAATTTCTGCCATTAATTTATCCACTTCCGGATAGTTGGGTATGTTGTTAAACGGTTTGGTATTGGTTATTACCCAACCTTCGTTTGTCAACATGGGTAAATACCTCAGCGATTCCATCGGCTCCACCGAAATAATCATGTCAGCTTTTCCTTCCGGAATAAGATCAGAAGCAATTTCATCGTCCGAAATCCGCAGATTGGATTGTACATCTCCGCCACGCTGGCTCATCCCGTGAACTTCTGCTTGTTTTAAAAACATTCCTGATTCAATGGCTGCCGATCCGATAATTGCAGCAATCGAAAGAATTCCTTGTCCGCCAACACCGGCAAGTATTATATCTTTTTTCATTTGTTATTAATTTTATAATCCATTGGTCAAATAGCCTATATCCATAAACTATTATTTTCGGTTTGTTTGGGCATTGTCCTCATGGATATTTTATCCGAAAATAATTTATAATTAATGTTAAACAAAACCCAACCCGAAAGCCGGGTTGAGCTTCATTTTCTTTTTTATTTTTTCTCTTTAAATTTAGCTCTCATTCGTTTATTCAACGTCTGAACACATTCGCGTTGCGGAATAATTACCGAAACCCCGCGATATTCAAGTTCTTCCTGCATCACCTTCACATTTTCCTCGTGTTTGTTATGCAAAGGTTTAATGATGCGGATATGTTCTTCTTCAACACCCAGTCCTTTGCAAATGTTGATCAAACGATTGAATGCCGCCGAAGGCTGACCACCGGTCATGGCTGTGGTTGAATTATCGAGAATAATCACAGTAATGGGCGATTGGGCAATAACGGCGTCTAAAAGTCCCGTCATCCCCGAATGGCAAAACGTGGAATCGCCAATAACAGCTACCGAAGGGAATAATCCGGCATCCACAGCGCCTTTGGCCATGGTGATGGATGCGCCCATATCCACACATGAATTAACCGCTTCCAGAGGAGGCAAAGCCGCCAGGGTATAACATCCGATATCCGAAAAAATACGACCCTTTCCGTAAGGTTTAAGCACTTCATTAAGCGCAGTAAAAGAATCAATGTGTGGACATCCTTTGCAAAGTGAAGGCGGGCGACCGGCTACTAAAGCCGGAATTGCGGAACCTATCGCAACAGGCATTCCAAGCGCAGTTGCTACTAAATTTGGAGTTAATTCGCCATCCTGAGGCAAAGTTCCATCAAGACGTCCTTTGATTTTTTTACCCTTATTGAGAAAGCCTTTGAGCATCTCTTCTACCATGGGAAAACCTTCTTCCAGTACAAGAATCTCATCGCATTCATTATATAGTTTTTCTATCATTTGATGTGGTAACGGATACTGACCGATTTTCACAAGGGGATGAGGTACTACCCTATCGGGATAATTTTCCATTAAATAATTAAAAGCTATTCCACAGGCAATAATACCTAAACGTTTGTCCCGGCCTTCGATATATTTATTAAATCCGGCAGTTTCCGACTCCGATTCAAATACTTGCTGATTTAGCAGCAACGCTTTGTACTTTTTCCGTGCAATGGCTGGAAGAAGTACAAACTGACGAGTATTTTCAGGCATACTCCCAGTATTTTGAGCTATTTTTTCTTTCCGGACCACCCCTGAACGGGAATGAGCTAAACGGGTTGTAATGCGTAGCATGACAGGTGTTTTGAGCTTTTCGGAAATTTCAAAACCATAGCTTACCATATCATAAGCTTCCTGTTGGTTGGAAGGTTCCAAAACAGGCACCAGAGCAAACTTCCCATAGAAACGCGAATCCTGTTCGTTTTGCGACGAGTGCATAGATGGATCATCGGCCGATAAAAGAATCAAACCTCCATTGGTTCCGGTAATTGCCGAATTAATAAAAGGATCGGCAGCTACATTCAGTCCGACATGCTTCATACAAACCATGGCGCGTTTTCCGGCATACGACATGCCAAGGGCAGCTTCCATTGCTGTTTTTTCGTTGACCGACCAACTGCTTTGGATGTTTAATGCCTTTGCTTCTTTTGACTGTTGTACATATTCGTTAATTTCGGTAGATGGAGTACCCGGATAGGCATATATACCGGAAAGTCCGGAATCTATAGCACCCTGAGCTATCGCTTCATCTCCCAATAATAATAACTTTTGCATTGTATGTGTTGAATTAATCGTTTATGTAATACTAAGATTTTATTAATAATTTTGGCAAAGTTATAACTTTTTTGATTATCTTTTTACTACTTTTGGCGACTAATTATAGTAACATTAGCCAATCAATCATGAACTTCAAAATACTGCACCTACCCGTCTTTCTACTTTTTCTAAGTCTTTGTATTACCGGCCAAACTTTAGCTCAGGAAGGAACTATTCGTGGTTCGATATTTGAAAAAGAAACCGGTGAACCCATTATTTTCACTAACGTTTATCTTTACAAAACCACCTATGGCGCTGCCACAGATGTTAACGGAATGTTTGTGATTTCGCGCGTTCCCAAAGGAACCTACACACTGATGGTTACCTATCTTGGTTACGATACTCTCCGGATGCCCATTGTAATTAAAGGTAACGAAGTAATCAACAAAAAACTATATCTTAAGACTTCAACCATTTCGTTGAAAGGAATAAGCATTACAAGTACTGCCCATGTTGAAAGCAAAACCGAAACCAGAACTTCGGTTGTCAAAATTACGCCACGCCAAGTTAAACAAATACCAGCCATTGGTGGGCAACCCGACCTTGCCCAGTACCTTCAGGTATTACCGGGAGTGGTTTTCACCGGCGACCAGGGAGGACAACTTTATATCCGCGGCGGATCGCCCATACAAAACAAGGTTTTACTCGACGGAATGATTATTTATAATCCCTTCCATTCCATAGGATTATTTTCGGTTTTCGAAACCGACATCATACGCAATGCCGATATTTATACGGGTGGTTTCGGAGCTGAATATGGTGGCCGGATTTCATCGGTGATGGACATTCGCACACGCGACGGAAATAAAAAACGCTTAGCGGGGAAAATTGGCGCCAGCACTTTTGGTGCTAATTTATTGCTTGAAGGACCTTTAAAAAAACAAACAGAGACTGGTGATGGAAGTTCGTCTTTCATTTTTTCTTTAAAAAACTCCTATCTCGAACAAAGTGCAAAGCTTTTTTATAAAAATGTTGACACCAGTGGATTGCCATTTAATTACACAGATGTTTACGGAAAAATTTCTTTCAACAGCCAGAATGGAAGCAAAGTAAACTTTTTTGGTTTTAATTTTACCGATAAGGTTAACGATTATAAGGCTTTATCCGATTTTAACTGGACTTCATCCGGCGGAGGTGTTAACTTCGTAGTTGTTCCCGGCAAAACGCCGGCTTTGATGGAAGGTGTGTTCGCCTATTCAAAATATAAAATTTCAATGTTGGAAAGCGAGGGAGAAACAACGTTAAACAATCGAACCAGTGATATTTCCGGCTTTAACGGCGGACTTGGGTTTACCTACTTTTTAGGCAAGGATGAGATCAAATATGGCGTGGAAATGCTTGGTTTTAAAACCATTTACAATTATATAAATTCTGATAACCGGAAAATTGAACAGCTTCAGAATACTACAGAAATTGCCGGTTATGTAAAATATAAATGGACAAAAGAGAAATTTTTAATTGAACCCAGTTTCCGGATACAATGGTATGCTTCGCTGTCTAATTTATCGCCAGAGCCACGTATTGCGATTAAGTATAATGCAACAAATAACTTACGTTTTAAACTCGCCGCCGGACTTTATTCCCAAAATCTAATCAGCGCCAATTCCGATCGCGATGTTGTTAACCTGTTCTATGGCTTTTTATCGGGAAGCGAAGATCTCCCCGAAACATTCGATGGGAAAACTGTTAAACACAAACTTCAAAAATCCGACCACCTGATTATTGGTGCAGAATACGATGGTATCACCAATTTAACCATAAATTTAGAGGGCTATTATAAGTATTTCCCACAGTTGACGAATGTAAACCGCGATAAAATATTTGAGGATACTCCCGAAAACGCTACAATACCCGATTACCTGAAAAAAGACTATATCATCGAAAGAGGTGATGCTGAAGGGATTGATTTTTCGCTAAAATATGAATATTCCCGTTTATATTTATGGGCAGTTTATTCCTATGCTTTTGTTCACCGTACCTACGAAAAAGATCATATGGTAAATTATGTACCCCATTACGATCGCCGGCATAATATCAATCTCGTAATTTCATATCAAATGGGAGAAAATAAAAGCTGGGAAACCAGTATGCGTTGGAATTTCGGCTCGGGATTCCCATTTACTCTTACTCAAGGATATTGCGAAAAGCTTGATTTCAATCAAGGCATAACGTCAAATTATACAACAGATAACGGAAGCCTTGGTATACTATATGGTGAATTAAACGGTGGAAGATTATCTTATTACCACCGCCTTGATTGTAGTGTTAAAAAAACATTTGTTTTCAGCAAAAATTCAAAACTGGAAGCCGATTTAAGCGTTACTAATGTTTACGACCGGAAAAATATTTTTTATATCAACCGTATTACCGCTGAAAAAATCTATCAATTGCCGTTTATGCCCAGCTTCGGATTGAATTTTATATTCTAATTGATAAAGAGTATTTTAGTAACCAATGTGCTTGAGCCATTGGAATCACTGGCAAAAACCAGATAAACTCCTGTTTTAGCCTTTTTCCCACTAAAATTTTTGCCATCCCAAATAGCTTGGCTTCCCAGGGATTTAGTGGCAAAAATTAAGTTTCCACTGATATCTGTTATTTTTATATCGGAATCTTCTTTTAATCCTTTAATAGCAATGGGTCCATCATATCCACTTTTCACAGGGTTTGGATAAGCATAAACCTTGTTATCCGAAGTTGGCGATGGTTCCGGTGCGGCATCACTTTTATAGGAAATAATTCCTTTGCTCGTTCCGAAAAATACTTCACCATCATTATCAATAGCAATGCTGGTGATTGAATTGGAAAAAAGAGGGCTATTGTCGGTCGTAAAATGAAGCAATTGCTTGGTTCCATCAGCCGACATTAAATAAGCACCTGATTTATCAGTACCAAACCATTTCCGATTGGCACCATCAATGGCGATGGATGTAACTGTTTCCGTTTCGAGCAAATATTGAACATATCCACCAAAATCAATCAATATTTTCTGAGCATCAAAATTTCCGCCATTAAAAACATTTTCAGGCGAATAAATAACCACCACACCCTCGTCGGTTCCAACCCATATTGCACCATCCAAATCCTGAGCAATACTTAAAGTAAAGTTTCCAGGCAAATTTCCACTTCCCTGGGAGGAAGTAAGTTTTTTGGCCGTAGTATTTTCAGCATTACAAACGGCAATGCCCGTACCTCGCAGCAATATCCATTTTTGGTTGTTATTGTCAATAATCATAGGACCTAAATCATGACCATTAACCACAGAGCCTAAGTCGTATGACGTCCACGAACCATCAGGTTTTCGACAAGAAATAGCTTTGTTTGACTGCTGATTAGATACCCATAAATTATTATCCTGATCGAAGCAAAGACCACTAATCATAATCATGTCGTTCCAAAGAATATTACGGGAAAGTGTACTATTTTTATCCGTATAGACATTGGTTATTTCACCATTTGTATATTCAATAATACCTTTAGTCCATGTTGCAACATATATTTTTTGCGCGTTGGAGGGATCAACGGCAATGCCCACACAGTCGAAAATGCTATCGGGTAAATTATATGTACTCCATTGATTATTAATAAAAGAAGCAACCCCACCACGATTCCATATTGGAGCCCAGGTTGAAGTTTTCCCTCCGGCCACTGAATAAACATTATTTCCCGATACTGCCATAGAAAATACATCAGCAGTTAAAGGCCCGTTAAGACTTAATTTACTGAAATTTTGCTTATCCCAATTTTTTACCAGTCCATAATTTTTATCGGCTATCCAGAGATTGTTTTCAGAATCAAAGGTTGCATCAGAAGTTTGAGGATATCCTTCACCGGCATATCCCCACATGTGGTATTCAATTGTATCTGCCGAATTTAATACATCAACATAATCTGAGCTTGTGATAATTAATTTATTGTATATGGCCTTTAAACTATACCGGGGACTGAACGAATGGCTGGGGAATAGTTGCCAGGCATTGTTATTATATGTATACAATGTATCATGTCCCCAGGTTCCGTCAGATTTATTTACATAAATTTTATTGTTAAAATACGCTACCAGGTTGCACCGATCATTATATCCTGCTATGGTAGTGTCTTTTGACCAGGAAGTATAATTTGAAATAAACGGATTATTGAAACTTGCTTTATACATTCCTGTTTCAGTAGCTGCCCATAAGGTGGAATCATTTGTATCCAAAGTCAAGTCAAGCACATCAATCTGGCTTCCATTAGGTCCAATATAATAAGAATCGTATATTTCTTCTTTCTCCACATCCAGCACCACAATACCGAATCCACAACTCAAATAAGCATATTTCCCAATACAAGTTACCTTATTAATCGTTTTGTTACCTAAAATTTCTTTTCGTTTTATGTCCGAAATATTAATAATTTGTCCGTCCTTCAATAAATCAATATTGGCATTGGTATAAGCAATTACAAGAGCGGAACAAGTTGTATTATAACTTATCCAGCTTATGCCTATATCGGATAAACCATTTACCTTGGATAACCGTTGCAGGCTTAAATCTGTTTTGTCATAGAAAAAAAGAGCAAAAGGTGTAGATGTGTATATTTTATTTCCGGCTTCGGCTACCGAAAGACATTTGTTGTAAGGCAAATGGTCGCGCCAGTGTCCGATGCCAATTTCCTGGGCGTAGCTAAAACTTAATAAACAGGTAAAAATGAATATCAATAAGTATTTGGGGGTAAAGTTCATATCATTTGATTTTAAAATTACAATATTACAATACTTTGCTTAAAAATAAACTTTTTTTCCGGTATTTTATTGTTTTCAATAAATAATACAAACCTTTATCTTCAACAAGAAAAACAAAATACGTTCTGACTAAAGACCAGTGATTTAGTTGCTGAAAATAAGTAAATCACTAATTTTTATATAATTAAGTGGAAGGAAGAAACGATGTTCTGTTGTTTTTAAATTCTCCTTAAGCCAGTATACAAAACATCAGAAATCCTGGTAAACATTCTTAATTTTTAGTTCTTTAACCTGGGCAAACCGATCCTCGGTTTTAAACATTTTGTTCCAAAATAAATCTTGAGCTTTACCGATGGCGTCATAAGGACAGGTTGCATTAACATGAAATTCTTCCAAAATTGGATTGCCTTCCGGCTGAATTAACATTGCATTAACAATATATTTATTTGTCTCCATAAAAAACTTTTTTACAAATATAAAAAAAATAATCAGAAAATCAATTTAAAAAATCCATATTATCTGTTTTTAAGTTCTGCCATTCATAACCCGTATATTTTTACACGAATTATTGCAAATATCTTTTTGATAAATACAATTGTTTTTTACTCACATTTAAGCCGTTTTTTTAATTTTCTTATTTTCAGATTTATAAAATAACTTTTCATAATTTTTTTCTATGCTGTTGATTAAAAAAATAAATTAACTTTGGCAAATGAAAATCCTACCAATCAATCAATAATTTAAACAATAAAAAAATGAAAAAAGCTCTATTACTCCTTGTTTTTACAGGGTTTATGTTGTTCGCTTCAGCTGGCGATCTGATTAAAATCAATGTAAAAGACCCGGCACAAGCCAAGAAATATTTTACTACCGAAAATCTTCGGGTAAACTATTCCTGCGATGAATTCATTATAGCTACTGCTGAAGGTTCCATGAACTTTACCTACACCACCCTGAATAAAAAAGCTTGGGAAACAGGTGATAATTTTTATGTTCTGTGGACGAATGCAGAAAACAAATCGGATTACCTTACCAATATTGGTAAATACATTGAAATTTTAGATCAAACCGATCATTACCTGATTGTAAAAGTAAAAAATAAAAATGTTACCAAATTGTTTCCATCCGTACATGGAGGAGTAGTTCGGATAAATAATATAGCCATCAAGGAACCAAAACAAACATTAAGTTTTAAAGCTCCCCGCGATATCGATCCCTTTGTCTCCCAACTAATCAATATGCTTCATGTCAATTACATTCAAACAAACGTACAGCATCTACAAGATTATGGTACGCGAAATTGCCTGACTTCCCAAGGTATAGAAGCTCAAAACTGGGTAAAATCAAAATTTGAAGCCTATGGCTTAAATGTTACTTTACAGAATTTTACGGTAAACGGTCAAAATTCGAGCGCCAATGTCATTGCAACGCTACCGGGTACTAAATTTCCTGATCAATATGTAGTTTTAGGTGGTCATTACGATTCGTATTCCTATTCGGGCGATGCTCCGGGTGCCGATGATAATGCTTCCGGTGCTAGTTCTGTTATCGAAATTGCCCGAATTCTCAGCCAATACACCTTCGACCGTAGCATTATTTTTATTTGTTTTTCGGGTGAAGAATATGGCTTATATGGCAGCGAAGCTTATGCTTCGATGGCACAAAGTCAGGGAATGAATATTTTAGGTTATTTTAATACGGATATGTGTGGTTATTTATATACCGGAGAAGTTATCCATACCGATATGATAGCTCCGTCATCTGCAGAACCATTGGTTCAATTCTACAAAGATGTTACCGCTTTGTATTTACCTGATTTTCCCGTTGACGATGGTACACTTATTGGTGGCGACAGCGATCATACTTCTTTTAACAATCATGGGTATATGGGTATTTTTCCGTTCGAAGATAGCCAGCATGAAAGCCCTTACATCCATACTTCCAACGACTTAATAGGCCCAAGTGTGAATAGTTTTCCTATGGTTGGTAAGTTTGCTCAGGCTACCATAGCTTCCGTTGCAACCATGGCTAATCTGTTATCAGCGCCTCAGAATCTTAGAGGATTATCCGGAAATAATTCTGCAACGTTAGCATGGGATTCCCTCCCCGAAACAAACTACTACCGCATTTATAAAAACGATGGTCTTACACCTTACGACAGTACGGTAAATCATCATTATACCGACACATTGGTTACCAATGGAACCTCTTATACTTATTATATTACCGCTATTGATTCGGCTTCAGGCAAAGAAACGCCAAAATCAAATACCGTTACCGTAATGCCAATGGCACCCATGACACTACCATTTACCGATAATTTTGAAACCGGCGCACCTTACTGGCAATTTGACGATACCTGGGGAATTTCTACCGAAGCCGCATATTCACCCTCGCATTCCATATCCGAAAGCCCTTCGGGACAATACGGAAATAATAAAGATATTACAGCCGTTTTAGGTCCCTTCAGCCTTGCCGGTTGCACAGACGCTTCCACTTCATTCTGGACAAAATATACTTTTGAAAACAACCATGATTTTATGTATTTCCAAATTTCAACTGATGGACAAAATTGGTTGCCGCTGGACCAATTTACCGGAACATTAAATTCCTGGACCCAAAAAACATATTCGCTGTATTCGTACCTTAATAATCCTAATGTTTGGTTACGTTTTCGCTTTACAAGCGACCAAAGCTCGGTTCGCCAAGGTATGTTTATTGATGATTTTGCACTTACGGTTGCTACCACTGGTTATTCATTAAACGGAACTATTACCTATCCTAACGCATCTCAAACGCCATTGCAGGGTTTAACAGTCAAGCTGAAAAATTCTTCGGGAAGTGTGGTTGCAACAACGACTACCGATTTAACAGGTAATTATTTATTTTCAAATGTTGCTAATGGAAACTACACGATAGAAGTTAACTCTTCCAAACCATGGGATGGAGTTACCGCCACCGACGTTCTTTTATACCGTAAGCATATAGCCAATATCACTCCATTATCTGGTATTTTTCTAAACGCCGGCGATGTAAATGCATCCGGTGATATTACGGCTGCCGATGTTTTATTATTGCGCAAACGTATTGCTAACATTATTTCATCTTTTTCGGTTGGCGACTGGCTGTATGATTATCCTGTAATAACAATTAACGGAAGCAACGTTTCCCAGAATTTTTATGGAATTGCCTACGGCGATGCTAATGGCTCGTATGTTCCTGTTAAATAATATTTTAATAATTTTTAGCACTACTAATTAATTTCAATGAAGAACAAACTTATAATCATAAGCGTAATCATTTTTCTGGGATTGGGGTTTTCGGCTCAATCCCAGAAAATAACCAATCTTAACCCGTTGGATACCGCAAATTATCCTTATTGGATTAATATGATGCAGGATCCATCGGTAAACTTTTTTAAGGTACAATCGGCATTTAATAAATATTGGGAAAACCGCCCGATTACCCGTGGCTGTGGCTGGAAGCCCTTCAAACGCTGGGAATACATGATGCAAAGTCGGGTTTCGCCTACCGGTGAACGTCCGGCAGAATCCCGTACATTAAACGCCTTTATGGATTATTATAAAAATCCGGCAAATACTCCCCGTTCGCAAAATGGCAACTGGACTAACCTAGGTCCTTTCAATTTACCCCTTGGCGACCGTGGTTACAAAGGATTGGGCAGGGTTAATGCCATAGGATTTCATCCTACCGATCCCAACATTATTTATGTCGGAGCTCCTTCCGGAGGATTGTGGGTAAGCACCAACGGCGGCAGCACCTGGTCGAGCAATACCGACAATCTGCCTACACTCGGTGTTTCAGCTGTCGTTGTAGATCACAGCAATCCTCAAACTATTTACATCGGCACCGGCGACCGCGATGCCGGAGATGCTTCAGGCCTTGGTGTGATGAAAAGCACCGACGGTGGACTTTCGTGGGCTTTATCCAATAACGGCATGGGTGAAACTACTGTTGGCAGATTAATAATGCATCCCAATAATGCCAATCTGCTTCTGGCAGCCGCTAATAACGGAATTTATAAAACAACGGATGGTGGACTAAACTGGACAAAAACTTATTCGGGTACGTTTAAAGACGTCATTTTCAAAACCAATGATCCGTCAATTGTATATGCTACATCTGCTGGCAAATTTTATCGTTCCTCCGATACCGGCGATACCTGGACAGAAATCACTACCGGGCTGACAATTGGATCGCGCGGTGCTATTGGAGTTACTCCGGCTAATCCCAATGTGGTTTATTTTCTACTAACAAATAGTGCCAATGAGTTCCAGGGATTATATAAATCTACCGATAACGGACTCACTTTTACTGAAAATTCCAATTCACCCAACATCATGGATTGGTCATGCGACGGAAGCGGCACCGGCGGACAAGCCTGGTATGATCTCGACATTGCTGTCGATCCTACTAACGAAAATATCATTTATTCCGGTGGTGTGGATATCTGGAAATCTACCGATGGTGGTAGAAATTGGGCAATCAATGCACATTGGTGGGGCGATTGTAGCCGTCCGGCTGTTCATGCTGACCATCATATTTTTGAAATTTCGCCACTAAACAACAAGCTATATGTTGGTTGCGATGGTGGCATTTACTGGACCAACAATGGTGGAACCAACTGGAATGAAATAAGCAGTGGTCTTGCCATCAGTCAAACCTATAAATTAGGACAAAGTGCTACCGTAGATAACTTAGTAATAAACGGATATCAGGACAACGGATCTTCTATTTATGAAGGAACAAGCTGGACGGCAGTTAACGGTGGCGACGGTATGGAATGTGCCATTGATCCTACCGATTCCCATTACCGTTATTCCACTTTGTATTACGGCGACATTTCCCGCCATTACAACAATAATAACCAGGGAAAAATCGCCGGTAATAATACTAACGGTATCGACGAAAGCGGTGCATGGGTTACTCCTTTTTTAATTGATGAAAATGATTCAAAAACCATGTTCATTGGCTATAAAAATGTTTGGCGTAGCAATAACATAAAAAATCCGAATGTAAATGGAGTTATCTGGACAAAAATTTCTAACGGACTTACCGGCGATAATCTGAGCGTTTTGGAACAATCGCCAAAAAACACAAATATCCTTTATGTAGCTGGCGGCAACAAGCTCTATCGTACCGACAATTGCAAGGACAACAATCCTGTCTGGATTAATCTTACCTCAAAATTGCCAAGCAATAAAACCATTACCGATCTCGAAGCCCATCCTTTCGACGAAAATGTGATATACATGACACTCGAAAACCGTGTATATAAATCATCAGATAAAGGTAACAACTGGACAGACATTACCAGCTTGCTTCCCGACGTACACATCAGTACAATCGTTTACAACAAACACAGTCAAAACGGAATTTACATAGGCACCGATATGGGCGTATTTTACCGCGATGCTTCTTTCTGTGGCTGGACTTCGTTCAGCAACGGCTTGCCAGCCAACGGCCGTGTTACTGAACTCGAAATTTATTACGACGACGCCAATCCGGCCAACGACAGGATAAAAGCCGCCACCTACGGACGCGGTTTATGGGAATCCGACTTGTATTTTTCAACCCCGATGGCTAATTTTACTTCCGACCAAACTAATATTCCTATCGGTTGTTCGGTAAATTTCACTGATTTATCCAACGGAGTTCCATTTTCATGGCAATGGTCGTTCCCAGGAGGAACACCCGCGACTTCCCATCAACGAAACCCTGCAGGAATCACTTATAATACACCTGGGAAATATGACGTCCAACTTATTGTTACCAATGATGCTGGTGCAGACACTCTTATCATGCCTCAATTTATTCAGGTGAGCGATGCGCTGTATCCTGAAGCTAATTTTGTTGCCGATAATAAATCGTTTTGTTCCACCGAACAGCCCATCGTCAAGTTTACCGATGCTACTTCCTTTTGCCCGAATTCATGGAATTGGATTTTTAATCCCTCCACCATTTCTTTCGTAAACGGCACCAATGCCAGTTCTAAAAATCCGGAAGTAAAATTTAATGCCGAAGGTAATTATTCGGTAACGCTTATTTCTTCTAACTCCAATGGTAGTGATACTGTTACAAAACTCAATTATATCAATGTCGGTGGCATTCCGCTCCCCTTTACCGAAGATTTTGAACTGGGATATAATGACAAAAACTGGAATATCGTAAATGCTGATAATGCAATTACATGGGACATAGCGACCGTTTCAGGCACTTCTCCTGGCAGCAAAGCCGCGATGATGAACTTTTACAATTATCTTGTTCCCCGCAAACGCGACCAGTTAATTTCACCGGTTCTTGATTTTTCGGGAACCGATGCTGTTACGCTGACTTTTCAACATGCTTATGCTAAGCGATATACTACATCCAACGACTCCCTGACTGTCTCTGTTTCAGGTGATTGTGGAACCTCATGGACACCTGTTTATCAAGTCAGCGGTAATGGAAACGGCAATTTGGTTACCCATGCGTTGATGACCGATGAATTTTTCCCTCTGAGCAGCGACGACTGGTGTGGCGGAAGCTTTGGCAACAACTGCAACACCCTCGATTTATCGCCATGGGCAGGAAATAAAAATATCAGAATAAAGTTTGAAACGTATAATTTTTTCGGAAACAACTTGTTTATTGATAATATCAATATCACACCCGGAAGTGTTACAGGTCATACCGTCAACGGTATAGTTACCTATCCAAAAACGACTCCGGTTCCATTGAATAACATAAATGTCGATCTTAAAACCAGTTCCGGAAACATTGTTGCGTCCTCGGTAACAGCTACAGACGGAAGTTATACTTTTACAAATATCGCCGACGGTGATTATTTGCTTGCACCTTCTTCTGCCAAACCTTGGTCCGGTGTTAGTGCAGCAGACGTTCTTTTGTATAAAAAACATATTGCCGGAATTACACCTCTTACCGGAATATTTCTTGCTTCCGGCGATGTTAACGGCTCGGGTGGACTTACAGCATCTGATGTTCTTTTAATTAAAAAACGTATCGCCGGCGTGATTACATCCTTCACCACCGGCGACTGGTTGTATAATTGCAGCCCGCTCACCGTTAATGGAGCCAATATAACACAAAATTTCAATGGCTTGATTTATGGCGATGCCAATGCTTCTTATACACCGGTGGAAGATAATAATAATCCGGCTGAAGTTCCCGAATTCAAAAATACGTCTTCCGAAACACTGACTATCCAATCGTTAGCTTCTTCAACCGGACAACTTACGGTTCCGGTTTATGCAACAAATGTTTCAAGCCTTGGAGCTTTTCAGTTTACAATTAGCTATGATGCTTCCAAGCTTCAATTTACCGGAGCCGATAACTGGCTTACCGGAATTAATGAAGTTACCGTAGGTAATCCAAAACCGGGTCAGATTACTTTTGTCTGGGCTGCCGATGCCGATGGTATCTCAATATCAAATAATAAACTGTTCGATTTGCATTTTCTTTCATCGATTCCCGATAAGTCTTCGATAAGTTGGTCTAATGATCCAACCCCCATAGAGTTTTCCGATTGGGATGGAAATATTTTTGAACCTAACTTCACCGATGGAAAAATGGATATCATTACCGGTATTGCTGAACAGAAAACCAACTCCCTGGCAATATTTCCAAATCCTAACCATGGAACATTCTCAATAGAAATTTATTCACCAATTCCAGAAAAAGTTAACATATTAGTTTTCAACATGATGGGGAAAAATGTTTTTGAAGATAAAAACATTCCCATAAAGGATAGTTTTTCGGGAACCATTAATCTTGGTAATTTACCCGATGGATTATATATGGTACAAATTCAATCTGTTAACGGAAGTTGTTCCAAAACTATTATGATACAGCGTTAGTTTTAGGAATGCCAATTGCCATAAAAAGAGTATGTAATTGTTACATACTCTTTTTTATTTCTTAAAAATTAGCTTTTGGCGTTATTTTCAAAAAAATTAAATCAAATTACCATTAAAGAATTGATATGGCTTTGATAAAAAAAACGTTGAAGTATTCAAAATTTTTAATATTTTTGAATCTGATTAAACTTGCTAATTTTGTAAAAAACTTGTTAATAATACAGTTAAAAACTTAAAGTATTTGGTGTGCGTTTTTCCACCATTTATAGCTACTTTTATACGCAATTATGAGAAAATTAATTTTATCGGCACTTATTTGTGTTTTCAGCATAACAGTTTTTGGCCAAAATACTGTAAAATCAGCAATTGACCTGCCCATGTTAAGTGCAGTTAAGTCAAAATTGGAATCGGCTACCGGTTACACTCTACAAAGCAGTGGCAAGTGGAAAAAGGCAAAAAACAAAATTCCATATACCGATCCCGAAGGGAAAAAACCACCGACAGGGAAAAAAGCATTGGGTGTGGATAATTTTGACGTCCTGGAACTTCGTTCAATTACTATTAATGAAATTCCATATTCCGTGTTGATTGTAAAATATATGAGCGGGATTTATCGCTTTCCTAACAGCGAAGAAGGCTGGAAAACATTTGAAGTTCTGGATTATTATATTTTTAAACCTTCAAAATTGGCAGAACTTTTCAATGATTCGGATGACTTTTCCCAACCTCGGGCTGTTGCACTCGATCCTCTATGTTCCGGTACTATCGAAAATTATAATTCAAAAGATGTTAATGGCATCATCGAAAACAGCGCATTTAAAACTACTTATACCAATTCGGTGAATACCGGAGATTTAGTAATCGTCGTTGGACTGAACGAAGAAAAAGGCAAGCAATCAGTAAAATTCCGGTTGATAAAAAGCTATTCCAAAAATCTGATTACCGGTAATTATCTTCGACCGGATAACCTTAGCCGGTTTATTTTGAAAAGTTATTATGAAGCCGACTTTAAAGATTTTAAAAACTTTATAAGCTCTTCTTCTTTAATGGTTACAAAGAGCAATCTGCTCCAATCCGGCGATTTTTCAGGATATTATGAATTAGCTATGTCCGAATATAATTCAGGCGATTATATCGGAGCCGTTGCCGATTTTAACAAAGCAGCAATGATTAATCACGATATCAATGATTACCTGTTTTTTGCTTCACGCGGAAATGCCAAGCATCATCTGGGCGACTATTCCGGAGCCATCGAGGATTATGATCTGGCCATTCAGCTAAAACCAGTAGGCAAAAAAGTTGATCCCAACTGGGCAAAAATCTATTTCAACCGTGGAGTATCAAAGTTTTTCCTTAAAGATAAAAAAAGCGCTTGCACTGATTGGAAACAGGCTTTAGATTTGGGTGTCGCCGAAGCCCAGGATTATATTAAAAAGTATTGTAAATAAAATCCCGTTTATTTTGACCATTTTTTACTGTTGTTTCTATGAATAAACGTTGTAAAAATACATTTTATCTTATTGCCTTTATTATAGTAATTTATCCTTTACAGCTTTATTCGCAGGATCTTGACAATCCCCCTATGAAATGGAACTGGCTTACCGATAACTGGACGGCTCAGTTTAGCCTTGGCGGAACTCAGTTTTATGGTGATGTCAGCAATAAGAATCCTTTTTCCAAATTGAATGGGGAAACCAAATTAGCATGGAGTCTATCAGCCAGCAAACAACTTAATTCTTTATTTTCGGTAAAACCGCAATTACTTTTTTCAAAATTATACAGCACAAAAGATAAATTCGATAATCAGACAAAATATGGCGGAGAAGCTAACCTGAAATTTGAAGCCAATATTTTCGAATTTACTGTAAATCCAACAATTAATCTTAGCAGGCTGCTATGGGGATACGAAACAACCAAACCCGATATTTACGCAATGGTTGGACTGGGTGTCTGTAGCTGGAAATCTAAGCTGAAAGACCTGAAAACGGGTTACGAATTAGGATATAGCGGTGTATCAGGGAATAGAGTAACCGCAACCGTTTTACCCGTTGGATTGGGTATTACTGTTCCTATTAAAGAAAACTGGAAAATCAGTTTTGAAACATCGCTGCATATAATTGAGTCCGATCGGCTTGATGTGGTGGAAGGCGGTTTTATTTCGGATATGTTTTCTTTTACTTCCGTAGGTATCACTTACCAACTTGGAAAAAAATTCTGGAAATCATCAGATCTATCTGAAAATGAAGATAATTCCATGGGAATTATGGACTATCACAACGACAGCAAACCTGTTTCTTCCAAAACCGAAAATTATAACATTCACAAATCAGAAAATGATCAGCAAAATAAAAACCTTCCTCAGGTGCTCGATTTTCCAACATCGGTAATGGAGCAATCCATTAAAATACACAAAAATACATCAACTCCGGAAACGATTAAACAAAATGAGGACGAAGCAGCTTATATTAATCCCGCCAACCAAAAAGGAATCGTTTACCGTGTACAATTTCTGGCAAGCAAAGTTAAATTAAGCCCTGAAAATATTCTCGCTAAATATAAAATTACCGAACCTTTGTCGGAAACCATTTCCAGCGGATGGTATAAATATGCTGCGGGTTCATTCAAAACTTTTGCCGAAGCTTTAAATTATAGTAAAAAACTAAAGAATATCGGACTAAAGGATTCTTTTGTCGTTAAATACAAGAATGGTGCGAGGGTACAATTAAAAAAATAAAGCCATCGTCTCTCCCCGCCGGATAAATTCCTAACCTTTTTAAAACAAAAAAAGAGGACGTATTAGTGTCCTCCTTAGTAATTATGTGAAAAAAATGATTTTTTATTTAAAATAGTCTACTATTTGTGAATCAACAAGAATACGTCCACAATATTCGCAAACGATAATTTTTCGGTGCATACGAATGTCCAACTGGCGCTGAGGCGGAATTTTATTGAAACATCCACCACAGGCATCGCGTTCTACAGAAACTACTGCCAATCCATTTCTCATATTCTGACGAATACGTTTATAAGCAGTAAGTAATCTTGTTTCTATAAGTTTTTGGTTTTCTTCCGATTTCATTACAAGGTTTTCTTCTTCTTTTTTGGTTTCGGTTGTAATGTCATCAAGTTCTGATTTTTTAATTGAAAGATCATTGCGACGTTCATCCAGATTTTTTTGTGCAGATACAATTTCTTCATTTTTGGAGGTAAGTTGCAGTGAAAATTCCCTGATTTTCTTTTCCGCTAATTGAATTTCAAGAGTTTGAAATTCAACTTCTTTTGTCAGAGAATCATATTCGCGATTATTTCGTACGTTCATCTGCTGGTCTTCATATTTTTTTATCAAAGACTGGCTATCCTTGATTGAAGCTTCTTTTTCTTTGATTTGTTTCTGAAGTTGTTCAATTTCCAGTACGTAATTATCAATACGTGTTTCCAAGCCAGCAATTTCATCTTCAAGGTCTTCAACTTCCAACGGAAGTTCACCACGTATAATCCTGATTTTATCTATTTTAGTATCAATCTGCTGTAGATGATACAAAGCCATTAATTTCTTTTCAATGGTATTTTCCAGCAATTCATCGGCTGCAACATCTTTGGCAACTGCTTCCAAACTAACATCAGGCAGGATTTCTTCGACAGGTTTAATATATTTCTCTGTTACAGTTTTAACTTGTTTTTCCTTTGATAATTTGGCCTTTAACGTATCTGTTGGTTTAACTTTGGCTATAGGTGTAGTTGCTTTTTCCAACGTTTCTGTAGTTGCTATTTTTTTCGCTTCTGTCTGTTTTATTTCTTTAGCTGGCATATATCCTGTTTCCTCTTTTTCAATCGGTTTGGGCTGGATTACCTCTTTGGATTTAGTTATTTCTTTTTGTTTGGCTTTAGCCTTTTCTGCATATTTAGCTCTTACGGTTTCTATAAGTTTGGCTTTGGCTAATTCCCTTGCCCTGGCTTTTTCGGACATAACAGGAGTAGTTTCCTCCGTTTCAACAATCGCTGTTTCCGTGGTTTCCTGAATAGCAACGTCTTCAGCTACTTTTATTTTATTTTTAAGATTGGCCTTAAGTTTTTCTTTTAACGAATCAGGAAGTTTATATTTTACCGGTTCTTTTGATTTCATGGCAGTTTTTTGGGCAGTAGCTCCGGATTTCTTTGAAGATGCCGTATCTTTTTTAGCAGTTAGTTTTGCCATATTTCGAGTTATTATATTAATTTATAAGTAATTAACCGAATTAGTATTCTCTTCAGAAATAAAGAGTGCAAATTTAGGAAATTTTTTCAAAAGAATGGCATATAATAATTCTTTAGTAAATTGTTCGCTTTCATAATGTCCAACATCGGCAATAATAATTTTCCCTTCGGCTGCAAAAAAATCATGATATTTCACATCGGCAGTAATAAAAATATCTGCTCCGGAAGCGATAGCTTCTTTTACTAAAAAAATACCGGAACCGCCGCAGACAGCCACTTTTCTGATTTTTGCGTTAAGCAAGGAAGAATGTTTAATACAGCCCGTTTTAATAGTTTTTTTAACAAATTTTAAAAAGTCTGTTTCAGAACAGGGAGTGTTCAGATTACCAACCATTCCACTACCGATATTTTTATATTCATTGCCCAGCGGATAAATATCATAAGCTACTTCTTCATATAGATGCGATTGGATCAAAGCTTCCAAAATATTGCGTTCGATGTATATCGGATATATTGTTTCAATCCTCACCTCGGCTTCTTGATGCAATTCACCAATTTCTCCAACATAAGGGTTAGCATTCTCCAATGCACGAAATGTTCCTGTTCCTGAAGTATTAAAACTACAACTATCGTAATTACCTATAAATCCGCATCCTGCATCAAATAAAGCTTTCCGTACCTGCCCGGCATTTTCAGTTGGACAAAAAGTAACCAATTTTCGCAGCAAATCTTTTTTGGGCGATAATATCCGGGTGTTTTTTAAACCTAATTTTTCACAAAGAATTTTATTTACACCCTCAGAAGTATTGTCCAGATTGGTATGTGCCGCATAAACGGCTATTTCTTTACGGATACATTTTACCAAAATACGTTCGGTGGCATTTTGCCCGTTTATTTTTTTCAAACCCGAAAAAATAAACGGATGATGCGAAACAATTAGGTTACATTTTTTTTCTACAGCTTCATTTACTACACCTTCGGTAACATCAAGGCATATTAGTATTCCTTTTATTTCTACTGATTTATTACCTAATATCAATCCCGAATTGTCGTATGGTTCTTGAATTTGAAGCGGGGCAAAGGCTTCCAGGCAATCACAAATTTCAGCAAGTTTCATGTGTTATTATTTTTTTTAATTTATTGGCTACATGGCATATCCATAAAATATCGTTTCGGTTTGTATTGGTATAGCCATTATAGACATTTCATCACTTTTAATTTACCCTGTAATTGTTACAAAAATATATAAATTTTTTACAATTTTTTAATCATTCCATCTACAATTTATACGTATCTTTAAGCCGTGGATTTTTTGCAACTTATATTATTGCCGTTTACAATTCTTTACGGAACAGCTATTTTACTGCGTAACAAGCTGTTCGATTGGCATTTATTGCCATCCAAAACGTTTAAAATCCCAATAATTTCCGTTGGGAATTTAAGCGTAGGCGGCACCGGAAAAACTCCGCATATCGAATATCTTGTTCGTTTATTATCTCAAAAAAACAAACTTGCAATTCTCAGCCGGGGTTATGGACGAAAAACAAAAGGATTTCTGATTGCTACCGAAAAACACACCGCCCGCCAACTCGGCGATGAACCTATGCAATTTAAAGAAAAATTCAAAAATATAGAAATCGCAGTGGATGAACGCCGAAAACATGGCATATTGCAATTATTAAAGCTCTTTCCCACATTAAATAGCATTTTACTCGACGACGCATATCAGCACCGTTATGTAAAACCTGGTTTATCCATTCTCTTAACGGATTACCACCGTTTATATATCAACGATTTTCTTTTACCATCGGGCAGGCTACGGGAACCCCGGTTTGAAGCTAAACGTGCAGATATTATTATAGTTACAAAAACTCCGAAAATATTTTCGCCTATCGTCCGCCGTCAAATTGCAGAAAAAATTCAACCTAAAAATTATCAAAATCTGTTCTTTTCGTACATCAGTTATGGACAATTAGTTCCTCTGACTACCGGAGAACAGCTCATTCCGCAAAGTAAAGTCCGAAGCATTTTACTGGTGGCCGGAATCGCCAATTGTTATCCTTTGCAGGAACATCTCAACCGTTTTTGTGATGAATTGCAGACCATACATTTTGCCGACCATCATGATTATACGATAGCGGATTTAAAAAATATAGAAAAATCATTTTCAGATATTTTTTCACAAAACAAAATCATTGTTACTACCGAAAAAGATGCCATGAGGTTGAAAAATCCAGATTTGTATGAAATTGTTGTAAATTTGCCCATCTATTATCTTCCTATCGAAATAGAATTCCACAAAGAAGATAAAGAAAAATTTGACAAACTAATTTGGAATTATGTTAAAAAAAATCAATGAAACCCTTAGTTTCCTTTCGGAACAAACAGCAATAAAACCAAAAGTTGGGATCATTTTAGGAACCGGATTAGGCGATCTGGTAAATGATATTGATGTCCAGCAAACCATAGATTATAAATCCATTCCAAACTTTCCGGTATCAACCGTGGAAGGTCATCGCGGGCAATTGGTATTTGGTTCCTTGGGCGGAAAAGAACTGGTTGCTATGCAAGGACGTTTCCATTATTACGAAGGGTATAGCATGCAGGAAGTTACTTTTCCGATAAGAATTATGAAAAAGTTAGGCATAGAATTGCTGATTTTATCCAATGCTACCGGAGGCATTAATCCCAATTTCAATGTAGGTGATCTTATGATTATTACCGACCATATCAACCTGATGGGCGACAATCCTTTAATGGGTATTAACTATCCGGAATTAGGTTCCCGCTTCCCCGATATGAGCGAAGCTTATGATAAAAAACTCATCGCCAAAGCTATTACTATTGCCGAAAAAAATAAAATTGAAGTAAAAACCGGCGTTTTGGCTTCCGTTTCGGGACCTTGTTTTGAAACGCCAGCCGAATACCGTTATATCCGAACCATAGGCGCGGACGCTGTAGGGATGTCGATAGTTCCGGAAGTAATTGCCGCCCGGCACATGGAGCTTACCTGTTTTGCCCTTTCGGTAATTTCTGATTTGGGCGTGCCTGATAAAATTGTAAATATTACACACGAAGAAGTTCAGCAAGCCGCCAGCAAAGTAGAACCTAAAATGACATTATTAATTAAAGAGTTGTTAAAATCGTTATAGGGTTTATGAAAAAATTAATTTATCTCATCCTGTTTTTATCCGCTTTTACTGCCTTGTTTTCGTGTAACCGGCTAAAGAAAGCTTCCCCCGACGAAGTAATTATCACCGGAAAGCTTAGCAACTCGAGTAAAGATCTTATTATATTACAATTATTGCAGCCCAATTCTATTAAAACCATAGATTCAGCTTATGCCGATAATGAGGGCAATTTTACCTTTCGTTACAAACCTGCCGAAGCCGGTTTCTACCTGATCCGGTCAACACATAAAGATTTTTTTACGCTGGTCGTCAATAAAGGGGAAAACATTGAGATAAAAGCCGATGCAAAAAATTTATTCGCATCTTACCAGGTAAAAGGTTCTCCTGAATCAGAATTATTGCATGAATTTTACCGGTATACCCAACGAAACGAAGCAAAGATTGATTCAATGGCAAAAATTTTCAAAAATAGCCAGGGATTACCCAATTTTGTATCCATCCGCAACTCGCTTGAAGCCGAATACCAACTGATTTTTAAAAACCAGCAGGAATATTCAAAAAACTTTATCAACAAGCATCCAGCTTCATTGGCTTCGTTATTAGTTATTAATCAAAAATTTGGTCCCAATGTTCTATTCTCCGAAAAAACAGACTTTGCTTATTTTGAAAAATTAGATAACGGATTAATGCAAGCCTATCCCAACAATATCAACACCCTTGATCATCACCAGCGGGTAAGCAATTTTAAAACCAGCCTTACCGAAGAAAAACTGAAAGAAAACAGGCTTGACATCGGAGCCATCGCACCCGATTTTTCGTTGCCCAATGCTTCCGGAAATCCTGTAGCACTTAGCTCTTTACGTGGAAAAGTAGTTTTGCTCGACTTCTGGGCATCGTGGTGCGGACCTTGCCGCCGGGAGCTTCCCAATCTGGTAAAAGCCTATAAAAAATTCAAAGCTAAGGGATTCGAAATTTATGGCGTTTCGCTTGATAAAGAAAAAGAAGCTTGGTTAAATGCCATTCAATCGGACAAATTAACCTGGATACAGGTGAGCGATCTGAAATTTTGGGAAAGTCCTGCCGCCCGATTGTATAATATTTCGGCCATACCAGCATCTTACCTGCTCGACCGCGACGGAAAAATTATTGCTAAAAATTTAAGAGGCAATGAATTGGAAACAAAATTAAAAGACATTTTAAAATAACCATTGGAAAATACTAAAAATATCTATTTTGCTTCGGATTTTCACCTCGGCATACCCGATCACGACAGTAGCCTGAAACGCGAAAAGTTGTTTGTGAAATGGCTGGATGAAATAAAAAACGATGCCGCCGAAATATACCTGATGGGCGACATTTTCGACTTCTGGTTCGAATATAAAACCGTGGTACCCAAAGGTTACGTCCGCCTTTTAGGGAAATTAGCCGAACTTACCGATGCCGGCATTCCCGTTCATCTTTTCAGAGGCAACCACGATGTCTGGGCGTTTGATTATCTGAACAAAGAAATAAATATCCAGTTGCACCGGGAAGGTTTGGTCAGAAATTTTAATGGAAAGAAGTTTTATCTTGCCCATGGCGACGGGTTAGGGCCTGGCGACCACGGCTATAAAATGCTTAAAAAAGTTTTTGAATGCCGTTTTAATCAATGGCTTTTCCGGTGGCTTCCCCCCGACTGGGGAACCCGCATGGGACTTTATTTTTCGCACAAAAGCCGTATTGCCGGAATTATTAAAGAAGGCAAAAAAGAACAATCCCCGAGGATTGAAGATGAAATGCTTTATATCTTTAGCCAGAAATATCTAAAAAAAGATCCAACCATCGACTTTTTCATTTTCGGTCATCGTCATATTCTTTCGGATGAAAAACTCAACGAAAAAAGTCGTTTTATCACTTTAGGCGACTGGCTGACCAATTTTTCGTATGCCGTGTTCGATGGTAAAGAACTGGAATTAAAATGCTATACAAATTTTTCTACCAATTCGGCAAGTCTCGAAGCATAACCCATTTCATTATCATACCAGGCAACCACTTTTACCAGGCGGTTTTCCTTTCCCAAAACGGCGGTAAGTCCGGCATCAAAAATGGCAGAATGCTTATTACCAACAATATCTATGGAAACTATCGGATCCTCAGTATATTGCATAATACCTTTGAGATAGCCTTCGGCAGCCCTCCGGAAAGCAGCATTAATTTCTTCAATGGATGCCGATTTTCGTAGCGTACAGGTAAGATCAGTGAGCGAACCATCGGGAACCGGTACACGTATACCGCAACCGCCCAACATATTTTTAAGATGTGGAAAAATCCGTGTGGCAGCTTTAGCCGCTCCGGTAGTCGTTGGAATAATGGAATAAGCGGCAGCCCTGGCACGACGCAAATCTTTATGCGGAGCATCCATCAGATTTTGATCATGAGTATAGGAATGAACCGTAGTTATAAAACCTTCCTCTATTCCCCATCCGTCATCAAGTATTTTGATCATAGGCGCCACACAGTTAGTGGTACATGATGAATTGGAAATAATCGTATCGTTTTTATCAATTATTTCATCATTAATTCCTAAAACAACATACTTTACGCCATTCTTTTCACCCTGCGCCGGAGCCGAAATGATGACTTTACGCGTACCGGCTTGTAAATGCATGGCAGCATCAGCTTTATCAACAAATTTTCCGGTTGATTCAATTACTACATCTATTGCAAGACTTTTCCAGGGAAGTTTTAGTGGATTTTCCTCACATAATATTTTTATTTTCTGTCCATTAACAATTAAAAAACCTTCTTCAACAGTTATTTCCCCGTCGAAAAGTCCATGAACAGAATCGTATTTCAGCAAATGAGCGAGGGTATGCGCATCGGCGAGATCATTAACAGCAACAACTTCAATATTGGGATTTAAAATGAGCGAACGAAACGTAATTCTTCCTATCCTTCCAAAGCCATTGATGGCTAATCTGATTTTTGACATTCTACTATTTTTATTTTTCAGCCTGCAAACTTAGACAATATTGGAATATAAAAAAGCAGAAATAAAATCAAAAAGGATAAAGGATTTCGGGAAAACAGGATAATTGAATTAACTATCAAACTTTTATGGCTATCTTATTATTTCAACAGAGCCTTTGAGTGTCCGTTTATGTTCGCCGTTCAGGGTTATTTCATATACATCGCAGACGTAAAAGTAAACGCCATCGCTGCATTCACGATGATTGGTCTGATTTTTACCATCCCATTGAAAAGCAGGATCATTGGTTTTATAGACAATTTTTCCCCAACGATCAAAAATTTGTAAATCAATTTTTTGCACAGATGTAAACGGAAAAGCCTTGAAATAATCGTTAGAACCATCATTATTGGGAGTAAAAACATTGGGAAGGCTGTACATCGAACAGGAATCAATATCCACACAAACAATATTGCTTTTTTCGCTTCTATTCCCAACTGAATCAATGGCTACAACGGCATAGCATCCAGCAATAGAAGGCATTCCGGTATGGATATAGTTCTTTGGCTCAGGATGAAACAATGAATCGAGAAGTTGCAAATTGCCACCAGCCGATGAGGAGTAATAAATATAATATTTTTCAATATCATGAGAGCAAATATCATCAGGAAAAACCCAGCTAAGAACATTGGAAACCTCGGTACAATTGGCTGTAACGCTTAATTGTGGTGCACAAGGCGGTACATTATCAAGGGGTACGCCGCAGTTTTCCTGCGAAAAATTCAGGATAGGATCAATAATTCCGGAAGCAGAATAATGTCCAATGGTTTTGACTTTGTAGCAATATGAAATTCCGTTTACCAGATTAGTATCTACGTAAGCTGGAACGTTAGTAGTTGTTAATGAGTCAAATAAAAGACTTACCGGATTTTGTTTAAAGATGACATATTCACGGTTTGTCCACGGAACGTTAAAATTCAAATTCAGCCGCAAGGCATTGTCCGAAGGAGTAACTTGTAAAAACACCGAGGTTGCTACCTGGGTGCTTCCAATATAAAAACGGTTGTTTATGCCATCGTTATAAAAATCAATACGGCAATTGTACTGTAAATCTTTTGTATTCAAATTTCTGATGGTATAAATGGTATCATTTAAATCGGAAAGAGAATCGAGCAACGAAAAATTTGACCCTGATTGATCGGACGAAAGATAAATCAGGTATTGATATGGGCCAGGCGTTTGAAGCGTATCCATCTCGGTAGGTTTCGACCATGCCAGTAAAATCTTCCCCTGGTCGGTAGAGGTATTTTGAACGTCAACATTGGTAATTACCGGAATATCCTTCCGGAGAATTGTACATACTTCGGCAGAAGGATAACTTTCGGCACCATCGGCAAAATTAGCCGTAATCATATAGCAATAGTCAATACCATGTTGTAAACCTATTCCGTTATTATCATCAATAAAGATGGTATCATCAATGGAAGTTAACTGGCTGATACTGACATATCCCGTATAGGCAGGGACGCCTGTTTCGCAATGATTGGGTACATAGCCATAAAAATGGCTCTTTCGGAAAATGGTATAGCCTGTGACTTTGGGACAAACACTTTTATTCCAAACCAAATGGATAGAATTACCTATGGGTGTAGCTATCAGATTTTTCGGTGATGGCGCTACTACGGTAATATTCATTGTTTTAATATCAACTAAATGCACCGGAGAACCATTATCTTCGGCTTTAAAATACAAATTGTAGGGTTGTTTCTGCACCGAGGAATAATCGGGAGTCCAGCTAAAAAGAGAAGAAACCCTGAAAATGGAATCCATCTTTGTAAAAGTTGCCGGATTATCAGCTAATACAAATGGGCCGCCGGTTCCGGAAAGCGTAACTCGATTGGAATCCGGGTCAGAAGCTACAACCCAGAAACTTACCGGAGTTCCGGCTTCTACGCATGTATCTACCAATGACTGAATTACCGGAGGATGATTGCTGCAAGCCTCAATATTTATTTGCATATCGCGGGTTACATATCCTATCCGTTGACCATTGCGCCACTCTTCTATCAGGAAAGCAATATTGTATTCGCCAATTTCCTCGGGGCTATCCCAATAAATATCTCCGGTAACGGGATTGATAGAAAACGCATGGCTTGCCTGTGGAAGCGTATAACCGGGAATAACTTGCCCCATCGCTCCGCGGCAGCTTACCAGTTGATACGACAGGCTGTCGCCATCGCTGTCGAAAGCGCCGGGATTGTGCATATACGGAACGCCCACACATCCATTATCCACCGGAGGCATTAATAATTCCGGCGAATTGTCAGATCCTAAAAATGGATTTATAATAAGCTGCGTTTCAATATACAATGGCACTTCTACCGAATTAGGTATATTGATAATACCACTATTACGGTTCGGATCCTCAAGCGAAAGATAATAGGAACTGCTGGTTGGATAGGTATGAATTCCTGTATAAATATTCTTTTTGATGTCAATACCAACCATTTCGCCAAGATGTTCGCAATATAGTCCCGATGGGCTGAAACCTGAAGGCCCGTTATTACGCTGAAGAACCGACGAATCGCCATCGCCCCAACGCAAAACAAGTTCATTCCGGTCGGCAGCACTGGGAGAATAGGAATATGTTACAATGGTAGCTTCATATTTCAGCCCCGACAAATGACGGTAAGTTATTTCGCCGGCCCGTTGATGAGTAGCATATGCACACAAAAAAGTACTAACTGTAATTAAGCAACTTAGTAATATCTTCTTCATCCGGAATCATTCCTAAATAAGGAACTCAAAAGTAATAACTTTCGTATTAAACCTTGAAATTATTATTGAAAAACGCCCATTTATTTTTTCCCGAAATTTCTTTCTCCGAATTGTTCGGGAATGCTGTCGGATTTGTATTTGGACGGACATTTGAGCAGTATACTACTTGCAATGAATATATTATTTTTCATTTTCCCACTAACCACTACGTTCTCCGATTTCTCAAAATCCTGTGGCTTGGCATCATGATAAACAACCATTTTTTCAATACCTTTATTATCAATTAAATAAAAAGAAAAATGATTAGCATTGATTTTTGAATCGTAAAGTATTGGTTTATTTTTATTTAACTTTCCGATGATCTGGACTTCCTTTCCTGGATTTTTTTCTGCAGTAGCAAAATCAGTATAGGTACTGGTATCGGCAACGGTACTGATGACAATGCCGATAATGACTACTAAAACAATGATCAGTATAATATGTACACGCTTCAATGAAATGATTTAAAGTTATTTAACAATAATTTATCCTCCTTACAAATCCGATTTTTCATTCAGACGTTTTTCGAGGCGATGGATTTTCCGATCCAGCGAAAATAAATAAATCAAAAGCCCCACAAAAATAATTGCTATAACAGCAACAACTACAAATAGTTTATCCGAATCAATCATAAGAGTTTATTTTACGTTCAAGTTTGCAAATTTTAACTTTGAGTTCCAGTATCCAAACCGCCAGCAAAATCCAGCCAACCACAGCCGGATAAAAAACCAGTCGTAAATTATTATCCAATGCGCCTATTGTTAACGGATTGCTGGTGTCGCCCGGATGAATTGATCCCTGAGCCAAACGAGGTAAAATTCCAATGAACACGATTAATAAAACATAGGCAAAAATATTATATACTGCCGACACCTTGGCCCGCTTCTGTTCCTCGTTCAACGAATTACGCAGAGCTAAATAAGCAAAATAGACCAACAGACTCACCGCGGCTCCGTTCAGTTTGGGATCGTTTACCCACCAGCTTCCCCAGGTAAATTTTGCCCAAATCATGCCGGTGGCAATTCCCAGAATCCCGAAAAACACGCCCACCTTCGATGCTTCCTGTGCTACAATATCATTATCTGTTTTAAAATCTGACAAATAGCATATGCTGTAAATAAAGGAAATCGTAAATATAACGAGCATGGCAAACCACATCCCGACATGGAAAAATAAATTGCGTATGCTTTGATGTACAATGGGTAAATCGGGAACCGGAATTAATAAACCGGCAATGATGCTAAAGAGGATTAAAAAAACGCCCGCTATTTTCCACCAGTTTTTTTTCATACGCTATTTGATGATTAATCCCTCCAAAGATAGGGAAACAATAGGTAGCTTAAGAGTACAACTACCGTGTTTATTAACAAAATTACGAGCAATACGTTTGAATTTGCAGCCCAGGTTGTGGTGCCAAGTGCATTTTTGGAAACGCTCATCAGAGTAATCAATAATGGAAACACGAGCGGAAAGCTTAAAACTGCCATCAGGGTAAAATTATTGTCGGTTCGCGAAGCGATGGCAGAAACCATCGTTAAAATGGAGGCAAAGCCGAAACTACCCAAAATCAATGCCGTAAAGAAAATACCATGATTTACAATTACATCCGACATCAATAAAGCAAAAACACCAAAGCAAAACAAAGATAAAATGGCGGTAAGTAATAAGTTGTAAATAATTTTGGACAGAATTACCGATTGCGAACTGGCGATGGAATAATAATACAACTGCCTGCCCCTACCCTCCTGAACAAAACTTTTGGAAACAGCACTAACCGAGGCAAATAAAAGGATAATCCAAAACAATGAATTCCAGGTTTCCGGTTCAATAATCCGGCTGAACGAGAGATAACACACAAAAACGGTGGACACTACATAAAGAATGATTCCGTTAATCGCATACTTTTGCTTTACTTCGAGCCGGATATCCTTTAAAACAAGATGTTTTATTTCGTGAACCAACATGACAGCCATTTTCTATGACAAAGATATTTAATTTGCCGGTTAAACAAAAAAAGTCCTTCCGGAGAAGGACTTTTTAATAAAAAACGATGATAACAGGTTATTGAACCATTAATTTACCCGTCTTAATTCCATCTTTAGTCGTGAGTTGAACCATATAAATTCCTGGCTGGAAGTTGGAAACATTTAACTGATATTCTTTAGCATCCATGGATTGATCGAAAACAACCTGGCCCGAATAATTGGCAATACGAAGCTGGAGAATATCTTTTTCTGATGTTATTTTAACATTTTCGCTTGCCGGATTAGGATAAATTTTTAATGATCCGTTATTAATTTCCGGAATGCCATCCCATATCCCAATTTGACCATTTACATATATTGGTTCAAAAATATTACCGTCATAATCGGCAAATTCACGTGGCGTAGGGTTATCACTCCAGATAATCGGCGTATATAATGCATCGCCATCAAATAAATCAAAACTCAAATCAAAGAAGTTTCCGTCAGGAATATCTATTCCATGGTCATCGGCTGCCCAGACAAAAGTAATATGACCGGCTGAAGGATTGCCAACGGTAACGGCTTCTATTCCGGAATACCAATTGAGTGCCTGATAAAAAGTTATATGTGCTGGATCGTATTCTATGGAAAACTGGAATGAACCCATGTTGGTAACATTCGTTGCATGTACGGGAACTGTTACCGGACCAAGTTCATTGACAAAAACTTCGGAAATTGCAAATGTAGACAAATTATAATAATGTGATATTGAACCATTTATATAATTTGGCATAAAAATTACACCATTAAAATCACCAAATTCACGGGGTGTGGGATCATCGCTCCAACTTACGGCAGAGGTACCTGCTGAGGCGAGCGAGGTAAAGTCAATGTTAAAGAAATTATCATCAGGAATATTGATACCTTCCGCATCAGCAGCCCAGACAAAAGTAAGTTTACCTGGTGAAGGATTACCGACGGTAACGGCATCAATTCCGGTATACCAGTTGGAAGTACCGGTATAGTTCAACAAATTAGGATCATATTCGATGGTAAACTGGAAAGAACCCATATTAACAATATTTTGGGCATGAACTGGCAGGGAAACCGGACCAGGAACAGTACTGATTGTTCCTATGGTCAAAACCGGGTAGGTAGGATTGGTTCCCGAAACGTTGCCATTGATATATTCCGGTAAAATAATACTTCCGTCATAATTTACAAATTCTCTCGGCGTAGGATCATCACTCCATGAAACGGCGGATGTACCTCCAATGTATGTAAAATTGATATCAAAAAAGTCAGCGTCCGGTATATTTATTCCGGCATCGCCAGCCCAAACAAAAGTGATCTTTCCAGGAATGGTATTCCCGATTGTAACGGCATTAATGCCAGGATACCAATTGGTAATGCTATCATAAGTCATTGCGGCAGGATTGTATTCAATGGTAAACTGAAAAGCTCCAAGATTTACAAAATCCTTGGCGTGAACCGGTAAAATGATAGTTCCCGGAACAGCATTGGTAATAGTCGCTATAGTCAATGTGGGAGTGGCTGGTGAATTTCCTTCCTGAGTTACGGTAACCTGAACAGGGCTACCGGTAGCGCCGGGAGCGGTAACGGTGATGGTGCCGATTCTTTGCGTTGGCAAAGTATTAGCCGCATAGGCCACTTCAATGGTGCCACTATTTACTCCGCTACCTCCGCTGGTGATGGTCAACCAGTCATTGCCAGTGGTTACGGCTGCCGTGTAATTCATGGTGCCGGTACCGGTATTGGATACGGCAAAATTAGTAGTGCCGGCCAAAGATGTTACATTTTGGTTAGCTGGAGTAACGGTAAGTATGGGCTGTGGATTAATGCCAGCCTGGGTAACGGTAACCTGCATGGGGCTTCCGGTAGCATCGGGAGCAGTAACGGTGATGGTACCAACTCTGGGAGTAGCCGAAGTATTTTCTGTAAATGCCACTTCAATGGTGCCGGAATTACCGCCGGTAGCTCCGCTGGTGATGCTTAACCAATCACTGCCAGTAGTTACGGATGCCGAATAAGTCATGGTGCCGGTACCAGTGTTTGATACGGCAAAATTAGTAGTGCCGGCAGAAGATATTACATTTTGATTAGTCGGCAGTACCGAAAGAATGGGTTGCGGAGTTACATTTCCTGAAATACTTCCGTTGGCGTATGTTGGTACAAAGATGTTTCCATCAAAATCGGAAAACTCCCGTGGGGTAGGATTATCGCTCCAGTTGATTGCCGAAGTTCCCGAGATGTAGTTAAAGTTTATATCAAAAAAGTTTCCGTCAGAAATATTTATGCCCTGAAGATCGGCTGCCCAAACAAAAGTAAGTTTGCCTGCTGAAGGATTGCCAACGGTAACGGCGGTGATGCCAGCGTACCAGTTGGAAGTACCGGTATAGGTTACCACAGCAGGATCATATTCAATAGTAAACTGGAAGGCACCAAGATTAACAATATCCTGAGCATGAACCGGTAAAACAACAGCTCCTGAAACTGCGCCGGAAAGCGTTCCTATGGTTAATATTGGTGTTGGCTGAGGATTAAATCCTTCCTGGCTAACAGTAACCTGCATAGGACTACCCGTAGCACCGGGAGCGGTAACAGTAATGGTACCAGTCCTGGGGGTAATCGAAGTGTTTTCCGTATAAGCTACGGCTATGGTGCCGGTATTGCCGCCAGTGGCTCCGCCGGTGATGGTTAACCAATCGCCGCCGGTGGTTACAGCTGCCGAATAAGTCATGGTGCCGGTACCGGTATTAGCTACGGCAAAATTAGTAGTGCCGGCAGGAGATGTTACATTTTGGTTAGTTGGGGTAACTGTAAGTATGGGTTGAGGATTAGCGCCAGCCTGGGTAACAGTAACCTGCATGGGGCTACCCGTAGCACCGGAAGCGGTAACGGTGATGGTACCAGTCCTGGGGGTAATCGAAGTGTTTTCCGTATAAGCTACAGCTATGGTGCCGGTGTTGCCCCCGGTGGCTCCGCCGGTGATGGTTAACCAATTGCCGCCGGTGGTTACGGCTGCCGAATAAGTCATGGTGCCGGTACCGGTATTAGCTACAGCAAAACTGGTAGCGCCGGCAGGAGATGTTACATTTTGGTTAGTTGGGGTAACTGTAAGTATGGGTTGAGGATTAGCGCCAGCCTGGGTAACGGTAACCTGTACGGGACTGCCGGTAGCACCGGGAGCGGTAACAGTGATGGTACCAGTCCTGGGGGTAATCGAAGTGTTTTCCGTATAAGCTACGGCTATGGTGCCGGTGTTGCCCCCGGTGGCTCCGCCGGTGATGGTTAACCAATCGCCGCCGGTAGTTACGGCTGCTGAATAAGTCATAGTGCCAGTGCCGGTATTAGCTACGGCAAAACTGGTAGTGCCGGCAGGAGATGTTACATTTTGGTTAGCTGGAGTAACCGTAAGTATGGGCTGTGGATTTATTCCGGATTGATATACGGTAACCTGTACGGGACTGCCGGTAGCACCGGGAGCGGTAACAGTGATGGTACCAATCCTGGGGGTAATCGAAGTGTTTTCCGTATAAGCTACAGCTATGGTACCGGTATTGCCGCCGGTGGCTCCGCCGGTGATGGTTAACCAATCGCCGCCGGTGGTTACGGCTGCCGAATAAGTCATGGTGCCAGTGCCGGTATTGGATACGGCAAAATTAGTAGTGCCGGCAGGAGATGTTACATTTTGAGTTGATGGTGTTACCAAAAGAATGGGTTGTTCGGGTGAACCATCCTGAACAACAGAGACGATTTTAGGGCTACCGGTAGCCCCGGGAGCGGTAACGGTAATCGTACCGGTCCTGGGGTTGGTAGACGTGTTTAGCGAAAAGGCAACAACAATAGTTCCGCTATTGCCGCCGGTGGCTCCTTCAGTAATTGTTAACCAATCCATACCTGAAGAAACTTCGGCAGAATAACTCATTGTTCCGGTACCTGTATTTGAAACATTAAAAGATGTGGTACCTTCCTGATGAGGAACGCTTTGACTATCCGGTGTAACATTCAGGATAGGTTGTTGCGGAGATCCGCCGCTTACATTTCCATTTACATAGGCGGGAACAAAAACATTCCCATCATAATCCGCAAATTCCCTTGGAGTTGGATTATCGCTCCAGTTTACAGCTGATGTGCCTGAACTGTAAGTAAAATTTAAATTGAAAAAAATGTTGTTGGGAATATTTATTCCCTGAGCATCGGCAGCCCATACGAAAGTTATTTTCCCCGGCACAGGTGTACCTATGGTTACGGCTGTAATACCGGTATACCAATCGGAGGAACTAACATACGTCAAAACTGCCGGATCGTATTCAATCGTAAACTGAAAAGCTCCCAGGTTTACAAAATCATTTGCCGTAACAGGTAAAACCAATGATCCGGCTGTAGCATTTGTAACAGTGCCAATGGTAACCGTTGGCGTCCGTGGAGGGTTTTGCAATTCGCCTTTGCCAGAAAAGGCAAAGCCTGGAATATTAATCAATAAGATGGTTAAAACCAGAGTAAAAATACATTTTTTCATACAATTTTGTTTAATTTATGGTTCGATAAAAAAAGCAGCCAAATATAATCATTTGACTGCTTTAAAAAATTAAAAACGATTATTTATTTTTTAATAACCATTTTCTTTACGATATCACCATTATTGGTTTGAATAAGAATAGTATAAACGCCATCTGATAAATTACTCAGATTAATGTTCTGGTTGAAAGCAGCATTTTGTGCAACTTTTTGCTGGTAAACAACACCACCAACCATATTCATAATCTTAACATTGGAAACCTGACTTTTAACTGAGCTTAAATCAAGGGTGAAGTTTCCATTGTTTGGGTTAGGAGAAACAACCATTGCTGTATTGTTTAAATCGTTGATTCCGGTAGAAACATCAATAGTTCCGTTGTTATAGGTTGGTTCCATAATATTACCATCATAATCACCAATTTCGCGTGGAGTTGGTACATCTGACCATTCAATAGTAGAAGCACCAAAATCAGTAGTTGTAAAATTCATTTCAAATAAAGTATTATCAGAAATGGTTATTGGTGAATCGGCTGCCCATACAAAAGAAATTTTTCCAGGATTTGCTGAATTAATGGTAACGGCTGTAATACCGGTGAACCAGTTAGCGTCTCCTACATATGCTAATTTGCTGGCGTCATAAGAAACAGAGAATTGGAATGAACCCAGGTTGTTGATTGCTGTAGCATGAACGGGAACTGTTATTGCTCCTAAACCTGTTGTACTTACATTTCCTATGGTAAGGATTTCACCAGTTGTTGTGCTTTTAGGTGCAATACTGTTGCCTTTTGCAGCAGGAGTATAGGATGCATTGGCATCACCATAAGCTAAACCATTGAAATCGGCTGTTGTATTAGCTTCTACATTTAAAGGAGTATTGTTGAAAGCCCAATCGCCTACGGTAAATGAATTAATAATACCGGCAATACGTTTTTTAATGATCAAAACATCACCTGCGGTAAGGCTTCCGCTTGCATTAACATCGCCCGAAGCAAGGAAAATTCCTGCTAAAGCGTTGATGCCTGCAATGTGTTTTTTGTATAAAAGAACATCGCCTGCGGTTACGCCGCCCCATGCTTTGGTTGTGGTTGGAGCAAGGGTATAATTACCAGCTGGAACATTGCTGAAAGTATAAGTTCCAGTTGCATTGGTAGTGGCTGTCTGAATTACATTACCACCATTGTCTTTTAAACCAATTTCTATACCACTCAAAGGAACGGGAGTAGATTTTGGATAGGTAATGGTTCCATCAACGGTAAAACCGATAGGAGGGGTTAAACCAAATTCATCTTTGGATGGGTAAAGGTGACGGATGTAATTGTCGCCAGCGGGATCAAGATCGCCTCTAACTGACAATCCTGGTTCGTTATCACCTTGATAAATAATGTGAACATTGGCATCAGTTTTAGCAGCAATTACTGGGAAAACGCATTCATCATAAGCATGAAGAACATCGCCGGTGAAATCTACAAAATTGCCCCAGGTTTGTCCGCCGTCGCTTGAGCCACGTCCCCAGATATGACGGTATTGCTGTGTTCCGTTATCAAAAGTTTCGGTTACGCCCGAATACATCATGTAAAGCATATTGTTTGCATCAACAGCAAGTTGAGGCATACTTGAAGGACTAAGCTCATAATTACCTAAGCTGGTAATAGCTGTCCCTACGAGATCCAACTGTCCGTTTCCATTTACATCCTGCATCCAGCCGATCAGGCTTCCTTGTTCTTCAAGGGTGTTGGGATCAAGACAATGTCCTTGTTCATGCTGGGTTCCACCGGTCCAGGTAGGAAGATTTTCGTTCCAGTAAGCTATACCATCAACAAAGGGAAACCATGAAGAAGCAGAACCAGTACCTATGGCACGGTTAATTCCAAATGCTATATGCAAAACGCCATTATTGTCAAATACGCCATGTGCAGAACCATCGGGGCAATAGAAAGTATCAGTAGTAGATGTTCCATTCCAGTGTGGATAAGGATGTTCCCATACAACAGTTTTCTGCCAGGTATCTCCACCGTCGGTTGATTTCATAACAACAAGGTCATGTCTCGTTCCGCCAGCAATAAAAGCAAGATTGTCTCCCTGAGGTTCAACCCATGAATAGCTATCACCTGCAAAACCATAATAATCAGCAGATGTTAAACCATCAAGAATTACATTGTTTTTTTCCCAGGTAGCACCGCCATCTGTGGAACGGGAATAAACCAAAGCACCATCTAATCCCTGATAAGTAGTACCGCCATTAGCAACAGGCATTGTAATAGCAATCATATTAACGGTATTATGGTTTTCACCACTGGTAACCATTCTTGGCCATGCAATATCAACATGTCCGGTTGGTCCCGGGAAAATGGTTTGCGACCATGTTCCTGTACCTTTGGTAGTACGTTTATTAATGGCTAATCCTGATGCACTGGTATGTGCAGCAACTATTTCACCACTAACACCTAATGGAGCATAGCTTGGCCATCCGGTTTTAACGCTTTCAATTCTTGCAGTAGGTTCGGCTGCCCAGGTAGTACCATTAAAAAAGTTATAACCTGTACCACGATCGGTATAAGTGCCTGATCCTTTTGTCCAAACAGCACCCATCGTTCCGTCTTCATAATAGAAAAAACGTCCGTAAGGAGTACATTCGTTGGATTGTAAATCATAAATAGTTTGGCCAATCTCTTCTTCGTCGATAGATTTTCCAGATTTTGCGGGTTTGTTTTTTACTTCATTTTGCACATTTGCTGCTGCGGTTGTGGCATTGTCATCGCTCACTTTCATTGTTTTTACAGAATAATTCTGCAAAGACTTTGAAAAAGTAACTCTCCGATTCTGCGAAAACCCAAACAGTCCTAAGCTTAAAATTAAGCTCAGCAGTAGAATTTTTTTCATGTCGCTAATTTAAATTTTGGTTAAACAAATGAAATTATTACTTTTTATAATCGGGGACAAAAGTAAATAAAAAAACAAATAATTCAGGTGCTATCTAAAAAGATTCGCTAAAACTTGAAATATGCAAATCTGCCCCTAAAAAATCAAAGCATAGAAAGCATCTCAAAATATCCAGATTACTAAATGGCATGAAAATGATTCCGGCGACAAGCTACTGATTGGTTTATTTTAAAAAATAAAAAAAGCAGCCAGATATCAGAATCTGGCTGCTTTAAAAAATTAAAAACGATTATTTATTTTTTAATAACCATTTTCTTTACTATATCACCATTGTTGGTTTGAATATAAATGGTATAAACACCATCTGATAAATTACTCAGGTTAATGTTCTGGTTAAAAGCAGCATTTTGTGCAACTTTTTGCTGGTAAACAACACCACCAACCATATTCATAATTTTAACATTGGAAACCTGACTTTTAACTGAGCTTAAATCAAGGGTGAAATTACCGTTGTTCGGGTTGGGAGAAACAACTACTGCTGTATTGCTTAGGTCGTTGATTCCGGTTACCACATCCACATTTCCATCAGCATATGCCGGCACAAAAACATTTCCGTCATAATTGCCAAATTCACGCGACGTTGGATTATCAATCCATGCTATGGAGGAAGTACCTTCGGAAATAACATTGAATTTCAGTTCAACTAAAGTATTGTCCGAAATAGTTACCGGAGCATCGGCAGCCCATACAAAAGATAGCTTACCAGGATTTGTTGAATTGATGGTAACGCCAGTAATTCCCGTATACCAGTTTGCGTCACTTACATAAGCTAATTTGCTGGCATCATAAGAAACAGAGAACTGGAACGAACCTAAATTGTTGACTGCTGTGGCATGAACAGGAACTGTTATTGTTCCTAAACTTGTAGCGTTTACATTTCCTATGGTAAGGGTTTCGCCTGTGGTTGTGCTCTTAGGTGCAACACCATTGTCTTTGGTAGCAGGAGTATAGGATGCATTAGCATCACCATAAATCAAACCATTGAAATCCTGCGTTACATCACCACCGCTAACGGTAACTGGTCCGTTATTGAAAATCCAGTCGCCTACGGTAAATGAACTGATAATACCGGCAATACGTTTTTTAATAAGAAGTACATCGCCTGCGGTAAGACTTCCACTTGCATTAACATCACCCGAAGCAAGGAAAATTCCTGTTAACGTATTGATGCCTGCAATGTGTTTTTTGTATAAAAGAACATCGCCTGCGGTAACACCGCCCCATGCCTTGGTTGTGGATGGAGCAAGGGTGTAATCGCCATCAAGAACACTATTGAAAGCATAAGCTCCGGATGCATTGGTGGTGGTGGATTGAACAACACCTCCACTGTTTTTCAAATCAATGGCTATGCCACTCAAAGGAACTGGAGGTGTTTTAGGATAAGTAACGGTACCGCTAACAGTGTAGCCAGGATTGGGAATTAACCCAAGTTCATCTAAGCTAATTTCCAGATCACGGATAAAATTATCGCTTGCCGATGGCTGGTCGCCACTGGTTGAAAGGAACATTCCCGGATCGCTATCGGCCTGGTAAATAAGATGAATATAGTTATTGTCCACAATTTTTGATGCTATGACAGGAAAAACGCATTCGTCATACTGGTGAAGTATATCGCCAGTAAAATCTATGAAATTGCCCCAGGTTTGTCCGCCATCGCTCGAACCGCGTCCCCAAATATGGCGATAGTTTAACGTTCCGTTATCGAATCCTTCGGTTACGCCCGAATAAAACAAGTAAAGATTGTTACTAGCATCGCATACAAGCTGAGGATGCGACGACATACCCACCTGGTAGTTGCTTACGCCAACGACATCAAGTTCTCCGTTTCCATTAAGATCCTGGCAGTATCCTACAAGGCTGCCTTGTTGATCAAGAGTCTCAGGGTTGAGGCAATTGCACTGTTCGGTAACAGTTCCGCCGGTCCAGGTCGGAAGGTTTTCGTTCCAGTAACCAATACCATCATATCCACGGAAAAAGCTGTAACTACCGGCAGTAGTTCCATTAAGTACACGGAAAATACCGAAAGCTACGTGAAGAACGCCATTGTTATCAAATACTCCGTGAGCAGAGCCATCCGGGCAGTATATTGTATCAACAGCAGTTGTTCCGTTCCAATGCGGATAAGGATGTTCCCAAATCACTGTTTTTTCCCAGGTATCGCCACCGTCGGTTGATTTCATTACAAATAAATCCTGCATTGGGCTACTTACAATAAAAGCCAGATTATCGCCCTGGGGCGCAATCCATGAATAAACATCGGCACCATAGCCCCAATAATCAGCCGAGCCCATACCATCCAGAACCACATTATGCTTGTCCCAGGTAGCGCCACCGTCGGTGGAACGGGAATAAGCAAGCGCTCCGTTCAATCCCTGATATAAAATGGTTGACGGATTGGTTATGGCAATCACATGGATAGTGTTGTGGTCGGTACCACTGGTAATCATTCTGGGCCACGAAAGGCTTAATCCGGATGGAGTAGTCGGTGCTGTTAACGTACCTGCCGTCCAGGCGCCACTACCTTTAGTTGCACGGGTAGAAGTAATGAGGTTAGCAGTAGATGCATGGGCAATAACGAATTCACCATTGGGTCCCAATGCTGAATACTGAGGCCAGCCTGTTCTCACAGTCTCAATACGTGCGGATGGCTCAGCTCCCCAACTGGTTCCATTAAAATAGTTATACCCTGTACCTCTGTCGGGCCAACTGGAGGTATTAAATCCCATTGTCCATACAGCGCCTCTTGTCCCATCATCGTAGATAAAAAAACGTCCATACGGTGTAGATCCATTGGATTGCATATCGTACTTGGTCTGACCAATTTCATCTTCATTGATGGACTTAACCGATTTATGGTTAAGCTTTACAGTCGCTGGTGAAATTACAGCGTTACTGTTAGAAACATCGTTACCCGATTGCACTTTTTGGGAAACCTGATTTAGGAAGGATTTAGGAACAGTTGCACGCCTGTTTTGCGAAAACCCAATTAATCCCAAGCTTAATAGTAAGCTTAATAGTAGAATTTTTTTCATGTTAAATAATTAAAATTTTAATTAAACAAATGGTTTTTTTAATTTTACTGACTATGTCAATATTAGCTACCAAAATTAAAAAAAATTTTATTACAAAAATTTTTTAATTATTTATACGTAATTAAATCGCTTAACAATTCAATTTTTCAAAAAAAAAGCAGCCAGATATCTGAATCTGGCTGCTTTAAAAAATTAAAAAACGATTATTTATTTTTTAATAACCATTTTCTTTACGATATCACCATTATTGGTTTGAATAAGAATAGTATAAACACCATCTGATAAATTACTCAGGTTAATGTTCTGGTTGAAAGCAACATTTTGTGCAACTTTTTGCTGGTAAACAACACCACCAACCATATTCATAATCTTAATATTGGAAACCTGGCTTTTAACTGAGCTTAAATCAAGAGTGAAACTACCGTTGTTCGGGTTGGGAGAAACAACCATTGCTGTATTGCTTAGGTCATTGATTCCGTCAAGAATATCTATAGCTCCATTATTGTAGGTTGGCTCAAAAACATTTCCATCCCAATCGCTGAATTCGCGTGGTGTTGGATCATCGGTCCATGCAATGGTTGAATTACCAAAGCCAATAGCATCGAATTTCATTTCAAAGAAAGTATTATCAGGAATGGTTATAGGAGCATCAGCAGCCCATACAAAAGAAACTTTACCCGGGTTTGCTGAGTTAATGGTAACGGCTGTAATACCCGTGAACCAGTTGGTATCTTTTACGTATGTTAATTTGCTGGCATCATAAGAAACGGAAAACTGGAAAGCTCCCAGATTGTTGATTGCTGTAGCATGAACAGGAACTGTTATTGTTCCTAAACCCGTAGAGTTTATACTTCCTATGGTAAGAATTTCGCCCGTGGTTGTGCTTTTAGGTGCAATACTGTTGCCTTTTGCAGCAGGAGTATAGGATGCATTAGCATCACCATAAACTAAACCATTGAAATTGGCTGTTATATTAGATGTAATGTTTAAAGGAGTATTGTTGAAAATCCAATCACCTACGGTAAACGAACTGATAATACCAGCAATACGTTTTTTAATGAGAAGTACATCACCTGCGGTAAGGCTTCCGCTTGCATTAACATCGCCCGAAGCAAGGAAAATGCCTGCTAAAGGATTGATGCCTGCAATATGTTTTTTGTATAAAAGAACATCGCCTGCGGTTACACCACCCCATGCTTTGGTTGTAGTTGGAGCAAGGGTATAATCACCTTCAGGAACATTGCTGAAAGTATAAGTTCCGGAGGCATTGGTGGTGGCTGTCTGAATTACATTACCACCATTGTCTTTCAAATCAATGGTTATGCCACTCAAAGAAACAGGAGTAGATTTTGGATAGGTAACGGTTCCATCAACGGTAAAACCGTTAGGAAGAGTTAAATCAAATTCATCTTTGGATGGGAAAAGATGACGGATGTAGTTGTCGCCAGCGGGATCAAGATCGCCTCTAACCGACAATCCTGGTTCGTTATCACCTTGGTAAATGCAATGAACATTGGCATCAGTTTTAGCAGCAATTACTGGGAAAACGCATTCATCATAAGCATGAAGAACATCGCCAGTGAAATCTTTGAATTCTTTCCAGGTTTGTCCACCGTCGTCCGAACCGCGTCCCCAGATATGACGGTATTGCTGTGTTCCGTTATCGAAAGTTTCGGTAATACCTGAATACATCATATACAACATATTATTTTCATCAATAGCAAGTTGAGGCATACTTGAAGGACTTAAATAATATAATCCCAAAATAGAAGTTGCTGTTCCAATAAGATCAAGTTGTCCGTTGCCATTTACATCCTGCATCCAGCCAATCAGGCTTCCCTGTTCTTCAAGGGTAGTAGGATCAAGGCAATATTCTTGTTCATGCTGGGTTCCACCGGTCCAGGTAGGAAGATTTTCGTTCCAGTATGCTATACCATCAACAAAGGGAAACCATGAAGCCGCTGAACCATCAGCCATTGCACGGTTAACACCAAATACAATGTGCAATAAACCATTATTGTCGAATGCACCATGTGCAGAGCCATCAGGGCAATAGAAAGTATCTGTTGCAGATGTTCCATTCCAGTGAGGATAAGGATGTTCCCAGATTACAGTTTTCTGCCAGGTATCTCCACCGTCGGATGATCTCATTACAAAGAAATCATTTTGATTGTCGCAATAAATAATAGCTACATTATCACCCTTGGGTTCAACCAATGAATATGCATCTCCACCAAAAGCAACGTAATCAGTAGAACCTGTACCATCTAAAACTACATTGTTTTTATCCCAGGTAACTCCACCATCGGTAGAACGGGAATAACAAACAGCGCCGTCCTGTCCTAAATAGGCAGTACCGCCGTTGGCTACAGGAGCTGTTAAACCGATAATATGAATAGTATTATGGTCGGTTCCGCCAGAAACCATACGAGGCCATAATAATTGATGACCGCTTGGTCCTGGAAAAGTTGATTGTGTCCATGCTCCGGTACCTTTGGTAGCACGTTTGCAAACTACCAATGGAGCGGTTCCGCTAACGTGAGCGATGTTCATTTCACCTTGTGCTCCAACGCCGCAATAAGATGTCCATCCGGTTTTTGTGTTTTCAATTCTTGTAGTTGGTTCCGGTCCCCAGGTAGTACCGTTAAAAAAATTATAACCTGTTCCCCGGTCGGTATAAGTACCTGTTCCCATTGTCCATGTAGCGCCCATCGTTCCGTCATCATAATAAACAAATCGTCCATAAGGAGTACATTGATTAGACTGTAAATCATAAATTGTCTGACCAATTTCTTCTTCATTGATTGTTCGTACAGACTTGGCGGGGCTGTGTTTTACTTCAGTCTGAACATTTAAAGAATTATCAATGGCTTTGACTTTTTGAACGGCAAAGTTTTTTAATGACTTTGGCACGGTTACCCGGTTATTCTGAGAAAATCCGAATAACCCAAAGCTTACGAGTAAGCTTAATAGTAGAATTTTTTTCATGTCGTTAATTTAAATTTTGGTTAAAAAATGGATTTTAATATTACTAAGTTGCAAAAATAAAAAAAAAATCGAACTCAGAAACTTTATTAATAAAATCGAACGATTATTTTATAATCGTCATTTTTTTCATCAACCTCTGATTATCAACTTGAATAATAATAGAATAAATACCCTTCGACAAATCTTTTAAATTTAATATTTTAGTAGTTGGAGTATTTGAACGAATTTGTTCTTCGTAAACTACTGCGCCCATAGTATTAATTATTTTCAAACTTATTGCCGAAGATTCTATTTTACCAAAACTGATCGTGAATAATCCATCGTTCGGGTTAGGATAAATATTTACAGACGCATTCTCAAGGTTGCCGATAGAAGTTGTTGCATCGGTAGAACCATTGGCATAACTTGCTTCGTAAACAGTTCCGTTCCAATCGGTATATTCACGCATCGTCGGACTGTCGCTCCAGGCTATCGTGGATGCCTCGTTACTCAAATTGGTGAATTGTAAATCGAAAAGTTTATCATTGGCAATAGAGATGCCGCCTTCATCGGCTGCCCATACAAATGTCAACTGTCCCGGAATCTGACTTCCTACGGTTACTTCATTTATTCCTTTGTACCAATTGTTTACTCCATTAAATGCCAGTTTGCTTGGATCATAAGTTATGGTAAACTGGAAAGCTCCCATATTCTGTACATCGTTTGCCATTACCGGTATGCTTATTTGTCCGGGCTGCAATGTTACCGACTGAATGGTAAAGGATGCCGTACTCTTTTCAATTACTGCCGGTATATTTCCTTTGGCCGGAGGTGTATATGATGCATTGGCATCACCATAAACCAATCCATTGAAATCATGCGTTACATTGCTTCCGCTGACAGTTACTGGTCCGTTATTGAAAATCCAGTCGCCTACGGTAAACGAATTGATAATGCCTGCTATACGTTTTTTGATAAGAAGTACATCGCCGGCGGTAAGGCTGCCACTTGCATTTACATCGCCCGAAGCAAGAAAAATTCCTGACAATGATGATATGCCTGCTATATGCTTTTTGTACAATAAAACGTCGCCTGCCGTTACTCCGCCCCATGCCTTGGTGGTGGTGGGTACCAAAGTATAATCTCCGTTGATAACATTACTGAACAAATAGTTTCCGGATGCATCGGTGGTGGTGGTTCCCACTACGGTGCCGCCGAAATCTTTCAGGCTAATGTTAACATTGCTTAACGGAACGGATGGTGTTTTTGGATAGGTAACTATACCGCTCACATCGAATCCTATAGGTGGGGTAAGTTCAAATTCGCTCTTAGATACAAATAAATGACGGATATAATTATCGCCGGCGGGGTCCAAATCGCCTCTTACCGATAAACCCGGTTCATTATCTGCCTGGTAAATGCTATGAATATTGTCATCAGTTTTGGCAGCAATGGATGGGAACACACATTCGTCATAAGCGTGTAGCACATCGCCGGTAAAATCTTTAAATTCTTGCCAGGTTTGTCCGCCATCGCTCGAACCACGTCCCCAGATATGACGGTATTGCTGTGTTCCATTGTCAAAAGTCTCGGTAATACCCGAATACAACATATATAGCATATTATTCTGATCAATGGCTAATTGAGGCATGCTTGACGGACTTAGATAATACAATCCTAAAATGGAAGTAGCAGTACCAACTAAATCGAGCTGTCCGTTGCCATTAATATCCTGCATCCAGCCAATTAAACTACCTTGTTCTTCAAGCGTAACAGGATCTAAACAATATTCTTGTTCATGCTGTGTGCCACCAGTCCAGGTAGGCAGGTTTTCGTTCCAATAAGCTATACCATCTACAAATGGAAACCATGAAGCAGCTGTACCGTCACCCATAGCCCGGTTAACGCCAAAAACTACATGAAGCAAACCATTATTGTCAAAAGCGCCATGAGCAGAGCCGTCCGGACAATAAAAAGTATCAGTAGCCGAAGTTCCATTCCAATGTGGATATGGATGTTCCCAGATCACATTCTTTGTCCAGGTTTCGCCTGCGTCTTCCGATTTCATCACAAAGAAATCATTCTGATTATCGCTCACCAGCAAAGCTAATTTATCACCTTGTGGTTCCACCCAGGAATAAGTATCGCCTGAAAATCCGGCATATTCGGCAGAACTCATTCCGGGCAATATTACATGTTGCTTATCCCAGGTTACGCCTCCATCCACCGAACGATAATACAACAACGCCAGGTTTAAACCCTGATATGCCGAATAAGTAGAAGCAATGATGTGAACGGTATCATGGGTAATACCGGTAGTAACAAGTCTCGGCCACGAAATATCAACAGCTCCCGTAGGACCGGGTAATATGGTTTGTGTCCAGGTACCCGTACCTTTAGTAGCTCGTTTTGAAATAACCAGACCAGCTGTATTATGATGGGCAGCAACTATTTCGCCATTAACTCCCAAAGGAGCTACCGAAGGCCAGCCGGTTTTCGTATTTTCAATCCTCCCAGTTGGTGCAGGCCCCCAGTCGGTTCCATTGAAATAATTATAGCCGGTACCCCTATCGGTATAACTCCCCGAACCTTTAGTCCATACGGCTGCCATGGTACCATCATCGAAATAATGCAAACGACCATATGGTGTACATTGATTGGACTGCAAATCATAAACCGTACCTCCAATTTCAACTTCCTCGAAAGAAGTTGGTGATTTATGATTTGGATTCATTTTAGTAACCGGATTAACGTTTCCGTTATTTTCCTTTACTGCTACAGCCTTTTTTATGGCTGTATTTAATAATGATTTGGGAACCGAATGTCGGGCATATTGTGAATATCCCAAAAATCCGATGCTTAAAAGTAAGCAAAAAAGTAAAAGTTTTTTCATAACCCTTTGATTTAATTAAACAAATAATTTTTAAAAAATATTAATTTCCAAAGATAGTTATAAATTTTTTTTCAATATCTTTTTTTTTGTAAAAAAAATGATTTTTTTACCTCAATTATCGTTTTTTTAGTATAAACGGGGATTATCGTAGAACGATACTTGGGGAATATCTTATCAGAAAGAACACGATAAAATTAACAACGTTTGGCAGAAAAAGCCCCACAGGTTCATACAAAGCGCTCATTTTAGCATTAAAATCGCCAACCCATGACAATTTAAACTCGGTGTGCCAAGGGTTCAGTTTTATTACAAAATCTTTTATTTTTCAATCCAATAAATATACAAATTTTTCAATCCTGGCAGGTTAATTTTTATACATATCTTTGCACAACTCTTAAAAAGCAGATATCAGACAGTGAAGAAAATATATATTCTTATACTCAAATCCTATTCCGGTCCACTGATAATGACCTTTTTTATAGCTCTTTTTGTTTTACTGATGCAATTTCTTTGGAAATATGTAGACGATTTGGTTGGCAAAGGGTTAAGCTGGGATATTATTATGCAATTGATGTTCTATGCATCGGCTACTTTTGTACCACTGGCTCTTCCGTTAGCCATTTTGCTTTCTTCTCTTATGACCTTTGGTAATCTTGGCGAACGCTACGAGCTTGTAGCTATAAAAGCAGCCGGAATTTCTCTGAGTAAAGTCATGATGCCTTTGGTTATTCTTTCTTTTCTGATTAGCGTAGGTGCATTTTACTTTTCCAACATTGTACTGCCACTTGCCAATTTAAAATTTACGTCCATTTTATATGACGTACGTCAGAAAAAATTATCACTGAACATTAAAGAAGGTGAATATTATAATGGCATCGACGGCTACGTTATCCGCGTGTTAAAAAAGGAAAAAGATGAAAAAACTATCCGTAAAGTAATGCTATACGACCATACGAGTGGCTTGGGCAATTCTACCTTAACTATTGCCGATTCCGGCATTATGGTAACCACTCCCGACAAAAAATATCTTGATATCACCTTGTATAATGGATACAACTTTGATGAAAGAGGTGGCAGAAGCAGCCTAAGTGCACGCCCATTTCAACGAACAAAATTTGCCGAAGAAAACCATCGTTTCGATTTATCCGCATTTTCGCTTAACCGTACCAATAAAGAGTTGTTTAAGAGCAATTTTCAGATGCTAAATCTTAAACAACTTACTCATGCTCAGGACTCTCTTATAACCGATTTAAATAAACAAAAAGAATTACTGAACAAAAATTTACTGAGTGTCTTTCATTATTTTTCGGTATACGATACTTTAAAAAGAAACTTCCCTGACACTTCAAAGCCACTTAATCAGGATTTTTTATTAAGTTTTACAAAAGCAGAACAGTCAAGAATATTGGATTTTGCTTTGAACGATGCTCGCGTAGTAAAAAGTGGACTTGAATTTAACAAAGGAGCTATCGATAGCAGAGAAGTCGTTATTCGCCGTCATCAGATAGAATGGCACCGAAAATTTACGTTATCCTTTGCTTGTTTTATTCTTTTCTTCATTGGCGCTCCTTTTGGTGCTATTATCCGAAAAGGCGGACTTGGATTACCCTTAGTTATATCCGTTATCCTATTCGTATTATATCATGTGATTTCGATGACCGGCGAAAAATCAGTCAGAGCAGGGGCTATTCCTGCTTACGAAGGAATGTGGATTGCTTCCGCTATTCTTTTACCTGTCGGAATTTTATTAACCCTCAAAGCTACTACCGATTCGTCTTTATTCGACACCGAAATCTGGAAAAGATTATATTACAAATACTTCAAAAAATAATGAACATCCTTCAGATTTGCAACAAACCACCTTTTCCACCTCAAGACGGGGGATCTATTGGCATGAATAATATAACCAACGGATTACTTGATTTCAATCATAAAGTAAAGGTAATTGCAGTAAATCCTCCTAAACATTTTGTAAATATCAACGATCTGCCTCCCAATTATGTTAGCAGCACCCGCCTCGAATTGGTTTACATGGATACCTCTGTCAAACCTTTTGCCGCTTTTAAAAATCTTTTTACTTCCCAGTCATATCACATACAACGTTTTATATCTGAAGAATTTAATTCAAGACTTATCAGCATTTTAAAGAACGAAACTTTTGATATTGTTCAGATCGAAAGTATTTTTCTTATGTCGTATATAGATACGATACGAGAATACAGCAAAGCAAAAGTGATTTTGAGATCTCCAAATATCGAATACTTGATTTGGAAGAGAATGACCAAAACAGCTATAAATCCTTTTAAAAAATGGTATCTTTCCATCCTCACCAAACGCCTGAAAAAATTTGAACTCTCGCAGTTAAATAAAGCCGATGCCGTGTATACTGTAACAATAAATGATATGGATTTTTATAAATCTCATGGATGTAAAGTCCCTATCACTTTCATACCCACCGGCATTGATACGACTAAAAAACTCGATGTAGATTTTAGCACAGTTGAATTTCCTTCGCTATTCCATATCGGAGCTTTGGATTGGTTGCCAAATCAGGAAGGCATACAATGGTTTCTTAAAAATGTTTGGGACCGTGTTCATCTGGCTTTCCCTCAGCTTAAATTTTACATTGCCGGAAGAAATACGCCTCAATGGCTTTTTAATATTAACAAACCTAATGTCGAAGTTCTTGGCGAAATTGCCGATGCCGGTGAATTTATTTCCTCAAAATCCATCATGTTGGTGCCACTTATGTCAGGAAGTGGAATGCGTGTTAAAATAATTGAAGGCATGATGCTTGGCAAAACAATCATTTCAACAACTATTGGTGTTGAAGGCATTGTTTATCAATCAGATAATAATATTTTGATTGCCAATTCTCCCGACGAATTTTTCAATGCCATTTCCCGTTGCGTACAAGACCAAGCTTTTTGTGAAAGTCTTGGGAAAAACGCAAAACAAAATGCCCAAAACAATTATGACAATAATTTGTTAACTAAAAAATTAATTGATTTTTTCAATGAATTAATTCATTGATAAGCGTTTAGTCATCATATTCTTTGTCTGGACCTTTCCTGTTTCATTACTTCCCATAAGGCTTTTAAATCAATCAGTTTTAATGCAAAAGCTAAACCAAAAGAAATAAAAGCCATAATCATAAAACTAATTTTCCAGTCATAAACCATATACTGTTTCGAAAGGAAGTTTATCATAATTACACCCAATGCAAATAGTGTAATTTTAGTAAGCAGTTTATAATTTATCTTAAAATGAAATTGTTTTTTAGCTATAAAAACCTGTAACAGGCTGGTAAATATCTGGGTAATCAGACTGGCAACAGCAGCACCTATAGCCTGGTAATGAGGTATTAAATATAAGTTTAGCCCGATATTCATAACCATACCACAGCTTGCCATTAAATTAAGACTTTTTAGATTACCATTTGCCGTTAACAGCGTCCCAAAAATATAGGTCGTGCATATTGGAATAAAACATGCCATCAAAATTCCGAAAATTCTTGCCGAAGCTTCGACATGATCCCAATATAATAATTTCATCATTTCATGACTATAAAATATTGATCCAAATGCAATTATTACAGCCGGAATAAATAAAATGGTAAATGCTAATTTGGATAATTCTTCTACAGAATCTTTCAATTTAATCATTTTCGCAAAAATAGGCAAAAGCAAACCTGACACCAAAAAAGCAATCATGTTAGTTGCATCCAACAAACGATAAGCAGATGCATAAATGCCTGCTTGAAAAGCTCCGTCAGGTAACAATCTCTCCATCATTACCGTATCAATTCGGTTGTAAAAACTCATTAAAAGAATAAGAACAGCAAAAGGAGCACTTTTCTTTATAATCATCATCGAAAATGGTAAATTCCAATTAATCCGGAAAAATTTCGTCTTTGCCTTACGATACACAATAATCATGGCTATCATGGCTGTAGTAAAATAGGCAAATGTTTGAGCAAAGACATACCAACTTATCGTAATTTTAAAAGGAAATGGGCCCCAAAGCATTACAGAGCAAAACACGATAATAATAAACCTATCCAGAACAGAAATTATACTATCAATTTTAAAAAGATGTAGTCCCGAAAGGTTTGATCTGAGATAGAGTATAAAAGACAATAAAAATTGATTAAAACACAGCACCAATAGCAACAAAATGTGTTTCAACGAATAATGAATAATGAGCGCTACAATAACCGAAATCAATACATACGTTACTGCCAGAACTAATTTTAAAACAATAATGTGCGATAAGTGCTTGCGAAGTAATTGATTGTTTTGCGCAATATTCCGGTTGTTAAAATTGGTAATGCCAAAATCGAGCAGAATATTAAAAAGAAATGTAAAATTTAAAATTGCATAATAAAATCCATATTCTTCGGCTCCAAGGGTATTTTGAACTGTCCTGTCAATTCCCAATATCCAGAAAGGCTTAATCAATAAATTGATGAAGAGAACAAAAGCCAGATTTTTTATAAATTTTTTTGTCACCCGGTTTGGTTAGCATTTATCGATTAACAACTACGATTTAAGAATATAAAATTAACAATTAAAATTATTGTAAAAGAAATTTGCAAATTTCAGTAAATTATATAAAACTGATTTACAATAACATATTATAAATTATTAAAATTTTTCCTGAATCATTGTTTAAAAGTTAACGGGAAAAATAAAAATAAATTATCATTAATTATTGTCCAAAAAATATAAATGATAATTTTGCCAAAAATGGATAAATTTCATGACTCTTACATAAGTCATTTTTTTTATTGATTTTCTTTATATTATCGATCAAGTTTGAGTGTAATTGTATTTATTGACCATTCGTAAAATATACGTTTGAAAATTTTAGTTTTATTACCGAGAGTACCCTACCCTATTGAAAAAGGGGATAAATTACGTGCATATAATCACATACGTTTTTTATCAAAAAACAATGAAATTCATCTTATTGCATTAAACGATCAGCGTTTGCATGCAGATGCTTTTTCAGCGTTAAAACCTTTTTGCCATTCCATTACTTTCCTTCCTATTTCAAAAATTGGCATCAGTTACAATCTGATTAAAGTCCTTTTTACCGGAAAACCATTCCAGGTAGGTTATTTTTATAGCAAACCTGCTCAAAAAAAAATTAACCAGATAATACAAACAATTAAGCCAGATCATATATTCTGCCAGCTTATCAGAGTATCCGAATATGTAAAAAATATAAACATTCCTAAGACCCTTGATTATCAAGACGTATTTTCAAAAAACGTTGAACGAAGAATTGCTTCATCAAACTGGATTATGAAGATTTTGTTATATCTTGAATATCAACGTCTTCTTAAGTATGAACATCATATTTTTGATTTTTTCGATAATAAAATCATCATCTCTAAACCCGACCGGAATTTAATTCCTCATCCCGAAAACGAAAAAATTCACGTAATTCCTAATGGCGTCGATTATCAGTATTTTACTCCAAATCCAAAAGAAAAAAAGTATCATTTAGTTTTTACCGGAAATATGGGTTATCCGCCCAATATTGATAGCGTTGAATTTCTGGCAACAAAAATACTTCCTATTGTGCACCAGTCTAATCCAAAAGTTAATCTGCTCATTGCCGGTGCAAATCCACATCGAAGAGTACAAGCATTGAAATCGGAAAATATAACCATAAGTGGTTGGGTTCCTGACATGCGGCTAAGTTATGCCTCGGCTTGTATTTTTATTGCACCCATGAGACTTGGCACCGGTTTGCAGAATAAATTACTCGAAGCAATGTCCATGCAATTACCTTGTATTACATCTCAGCTTGCAAACGAGGCACTTGGTGCTAAACCCGACAATGAAATACTTATCGGAAATTCGCCAGAAGAATATGCACATCATATTTTACATCTGCTGGAAGATAAATTTTTTGCTAATTATCTGGCAATTAATGGACATAAATTCATACTTCGTAACTACGATTGGGAAAAAGTAACTTTATTACTTGATAAAATTATGATTTCATCCTCGAAATAATTTTGTAGATTTCTTTGATTTTGTTAAAGTTTTATTAAATTTGTGAATAATTTTAATAATTTTAGCATAATTTGAGTACATTTTTAATTTATAATCATGAAGATACTTCAAAATATAAATAGACTCTTTTTATCAAGATTATCGAAATACTTATTAACAGCCTTTTTAACACTCTGTTTTTGTACGGTTTATTCTTCCAGTTTTTTCAACAAAACCAACCAATCAATATTGCAAATCAAGCCTAAAAATAATTTTTTAACAATAAACACTTTCCCCTTAGTATGGATTTCTGTTATTTTCATAGCATTTATTCTGATTATCATCTACATAAAAAAAATAAAGCATAAACAGCCAAGTACTACAGTAAAAGATAAAGTAATCAGGAAGCAAATTGATGATTTGAAAGAAGAATTGACAAAAGAAAAAAATACTCTTGAACTTCTACAAAAGAAAAACGAAGAATTAGCAAATGAAAATAAAAACATTCGTAAAAGCGAAGAAAAATATCAAACGCTGATCAAAAACTCGCCCATTGGCATACTTTTAATTGATAAAAATGGTTCAATTATTGAAGTAAATCAGGCACTACTCGATATTTTAGGTTCGCCTGATGAAAATGAAACAAAATTATTTAATTTGTTTGAATATCAACCCATTGTTGATTCTGGTATAACTCATAGCTTAAAAAAATGTTTTCTTACTGATGAAACAATAACTGAGGACTGTTTGTATTTTAGTAATTGGGGAAAACGCGTCTACATAAGATATTCCTTCGTCCCTATTAAATTGGAAAGCAACAAAACATCTCATGTTTTGGCTAATATAGAGGATGTTACAAGTAGAAAAAATGCGGAAATAAAAATAAAAGAATCTGAACAGAAACTTCGTGAAGTTAACTTAGCCAAAGATAAATTTTTTTCCATTATCGCCCACGACATAAAAACACCCTTTAACGCAATCCTTGGTTTTTCAGGCTTGCTTCAGGATGATTTTGATAATTTTAATACTGACGAAAAGAAAACTTTTATTAAAAATATTAATGAAGCTGCTGAAATAACTTTTAAACTCCTCGAAAACCTTTTGGAATGGTCAAGATCACAAACGGGTAAAATAATTATAAACCCCGAAAAAATTGATTTAAGCTTACTAATCAACGATACAATTTCGTTTTTAAAACCTACTGCTGAAAAAAAATCTATTCAGATTCACTCAGACGTAAATTATAATACGATAGTTTTTGCTGATATTAACATGATTACCACCACTATTCGTAACCTTATTTCCAATGCTATCAAATTTTCTTTTCCAAACGGGTTGATTAAAATTTCCGCAAAAAATGTTGATAATTTTATAGAAATCAGTATAACAGATAATGGAATTGGCATTTCTAATCAAGATTTATCTAAAATATTCAAATTAGATACTCATTTCAAAAAAGAAGGAACTGCACATGAACAGGGAACCGGATTAGGTTTAATTTTGTGCAAAGAATTTGTAGAAAAAAACGGCGGCTGGATCTGGGCAGAAAGTGAGCCCGGAAAAGGAAGCTGTTTTAAATTTACCTTACCCAAAGAAAAATCATAATTATTTATGGCAGAAGACTATAAAATCATCTTTTCGATGGTGGATGTAAATAAAATCGTACCTCCATCTCGTCAGATATTGAAAGATATTTACCTTTCTTTTTACTATGGCGCAAAAATCGGTATCATTGGATTGAATGGTGCCGGAAAATCTACATTGCTGAATATCATTGCAGGAACCGACAAATCTTTTAATGGAGAAGTTGTTTTTTCGCCCGGTTACAAAGTTGGAATGTTAGAGCAGGAACCACATCTCGACGATGGAAAAACCGTGAAAGAAGTTGTGGAAGAGGGCGTTGCAGAAATAGTTTCGTTACTCAAAGAATATGAAGAAGTAAACAACAAATTTGCCGAACCCATGAGCGACGACGAAATGAACGCCCTCATTGAACGACAGGGAAAGCTTACGGAATTAATTGAAATCCACGATGCCTGGGAGCTTGATGCTAAACTGGATCGTGCAATGGATGCATTGCGCTGTCCCGAACCGGATGCTCTGGTGGCAAACCTCTCGGGTGGCGAACGCCGTCGCGTGGCTCTTTGCCGGCTTTTGCTTCAGGAACCCGAAATTCTGCTTCTGGACGAACCTACCAACCATCTTGATGCTGAATCAGTAGAATGGCTCGAGCATCATTTACAACAATATAAAGGGACTGTGATCGCCGTTACCCATGATCGTTATTTTTTGGATAACGTTGCTGGATGGATACTCGAACTCGATCGTGGCGAAGGCATTCCCTGGAAAGGCAACTACTCTTCCTGGCTCGACCAAAAGACCAAACGCCTTGCTGCTGAAGAAAAAATGGAAACCAAACGGCGTAAAACTCTCGAACGCGAACTGGAATGGGTTCGTATGTCACCCAAAGCCCGCCATGCCAAAGGAAAAGCCCGTCTAAATGCCTATGAAAATCTTTTGAATGAAGATGTAAAACAAAAAGAAGAAAAACTCGAAATTTTTATTCCTAACGGACCCCGACTGGGAAACAAAGTTATTGAAGCCGCGAGTGTTTCTAAAGCTTTTGGTGATAAACTTCTTTTTGAAAATCTGAATTTTGCACTGCCTCCGGCAGGTATCGTTGGCGTGATTGGACCAAATGGCGCTGGAAAAACTACCCTTTTCAGACTGATAATGGAATTGGAAAAACCTGACAATGGAGAATTTAAGGTCGGAGAAACCGTAAAAATAGGGTATATTGACCAGTCGCATGCCGAAATTGATCCGGAAAAGAACGTTTGGGAAGTAATTTCGGGTGGGAATGAGCAACTTCAAATGGGTGGAAAATTAATCAATTCCAGAGCTTACGTAGCCCGTTTCAACTTTAACGGAGCCGACCAGGGTAAAAAAACCGGCATCCTCTCCGGTGGCGAACGCAACCGCCTGCACCTTGCCATGACTTTGAAAAGCGAAGCCAATGTGTTGCTGCTTGATGAACCAACCAATGATATTGATATTAATACACTTCGCGCCCTGGAAGAAGGATTGGAAAATTTTGCCGGATGTGCCGTAATTATTTCACACGATCGTTGGTTTCTCGACCGCGTAGCTACGCATATTCTTGCCTTTGAAGGAAATTCGGAAGTGTTTTTCTTTGAAGGAAATTATTCTGATTACGAGGAAAACAGACGCAAGCGTTTGGGCGATGAAGCGCCGAAAAGAATTCGTTACAAAAAACTTTTGGCATAAATGGAAAATAAACATTTCGCTGTCATTACCGGCGATATTGTAGGCTCGTCAAAACTTAACAGCGAACAAAAACGGCTGATGATTGAAGCTGTGAAAACCGGATTCGCAAGAGTTCAGGAAATTTCCGGTAATGAGACTCTTTTAGGTTATTATTTTTTTAGAGGCGATAGCTTTCAGGGTGTTTTAGTTAATCCGAAATATGCTTTAAAAGCTGCTTTAGCCATAAAAACCGCTCTTCGTACCGAGTTTCCGCATCAGCGCAAAAAAGAAGCCCTGGATGCACGAATTGCCATTGGAATAGGTTGTGTTGACAATCTTTCTTCTGAAATTCCTGGTACCGGAAATGGAGAAGCATTTCTCTTGTCGGGGCTTACTCTTGATAAAATGAAACCCCGGCAACGATTAATTTTTGTAACTTCCAATCCTGCAATTAACTCCGAACTAGTTGCCGAATGCGCCATGGCGGATGCCATTATTTCTCAATGGGCAGTTCAAAGCGCTGAAGCAGTTTATCTTTCCCTGAAAGGGCTTACACTGGAGCAAATTGCTGAATTGTCAGGTACTAGCCCTATTGCTGCACATTATCGCCTCGAAAAAGCAGGCTTTTTTGCATTTATGCAATGGGAAAGCAGATGGATGGAATTATTGAATTTATTAAGTCCAGGGACTTAATATAGCTAATTTTAAGTCCCTGGACTTAAAATAATATTTATTAAGCCCAGGGACTTAATTTTTTATTCATAGTAAAGAATTTTAAAATAGACTTAAAAATGGGAGCATTGCCGGATAATGAAATTATATCACTCATTGTAAGGTTTTTGGTTGCACATTTGTTGGCAGATTTTTACCTGCAACCCACATCTTGGGTTTTAGATAAGAAAAAACACAATTGGGCTTCCGCTGGAATGCTGAAACATTTACTGGTAATTGCAACAATCAGTTGGATATTTTCCGGTTTTATTACTGGAATATGGCTGGTTTCCATTGCAATATTTGTTTTGATTCATTGGCTTACCGATAGCTGGAAATGTAGCCGGCAAGAAACTTCCTTCCTTTTTATTTCAGACCAACTTATTCATATACTTACCATTATATTAATAGTATACATTTTTAAAGACCATAAAATTCAAACACTTTTTCCCCTTTACAGCCAATTTTCAGATATTCACTTTTGGATAATTTTTAGTGGATTTTTACTGGTAGCGCATCCTGTCTCTCACCTTATTTATCTTTTTACCAGACAATTTCAAAAAAACCTGGACAACCGGGAAGAACCGGGGTTGGCAAATGCCGGAAAAACCATTGGCATACTCGAACGCTGGCTTATCCTGATTTTTATTTTGATAAACCAGTTTAATGCCGTAGGTTTTCTGATAGCCGCCAAATCCATTCTCAGATTTGCCGACATTCGTAATGCCCCCGACCGGAAAATGGCTGAATATATTCTCATTGGTACAATGATGAGTTTTCTTTTTGCTATAATTATCGGAATAACAATTAATTATTTATATAAATTTGAATATTAATACTATGACTCAAATTCCAATTCGCAGTTACGACACCCATCGCCTTGTAAAAAGTGAAGACTTGAACCACCACGGAACCCTTTTTGCCGGGCGCAGTGCTGAATGGTTTGTAGAAGCCGGTTTTGTTGCTGCCTCCAGTCTTTTAAATCCTAAATATTTGATTTGCTTAAAAATACATGGGATGAAATTTTCAAAACCGGTTTTACCAGGCGAAACTGTGTGCTTTACAAGCAAAATAGTTTTTGCCGGACGCACCAGTTTAATTGGCTATATCAAAGTAACACTTATAAATAAACCGGAACAAGTTTTAGTTGACGGCTTTGTTACTTTTGTTCATGTTGACGAAAACACCCGCCCGCAACCTCATAACATTGAGATGCTTGCAGTTACTATCGAAGATATTGATTTACAGCAAAAAGCAATTGCATTAAAAAAATGAATCAGGCAGAAAATGATAAAAATTAATCAGGATTTTCTCCAAAAAACATCCGATAAAGCTAAAGATTCTTCGCGAAAGCGTATGAATTATAATTATCATCCAACGTATAAAGATGGTTTTCAACGATTTTTAAATGCTATGGAACCGGGATCTTACATTCGTCCGCACAAGCACGAAAATCCCGATCGGGACGAAGCATTTATCGCCCTTCGCGGAAAAATGCTGGTTATTGTTTTTAATAATGATGGAAGCATTAAAAATCATTGCATTATATCTCCTGACGGAGAAAATGTCGGAGTTGAAATTCCTGCCCGTACATTTCATACTGTGCTTTCGCTGGAAGAAAATTCGGTAGCTTATGAAGCCAAAGAAGGTCCGTATATTCCTAAAAATGACATTAATTCCGCTTCATGGGCACCTCCGGAAGGCACTCCGGAAGCGGAAGTCTATCTGAAGCATCTTTTGCAGCAACTTCACCTTGCCTGAAACAAGGAAATTCCTTTACCTTTGCACACCTGATTTTTACGGCATTGTTTTCTGGCTTATTTGGAAACAATGCTGATTTTTAATTTTTTACACAATGGCACAAAAACCATCTATCCCTAAAGGGACCCGCGACTTTTCTCCTGTGGAAATGGTGCGCAGAAACTATATTTTTGATACAATCCGTTCTGTTTTTAAACTTTACGGCTACCAGCCCATAGAAACTCCGGCGATGGAAAACCTTTCCACTTTGTTGGGAAAATATGGTGAAGAAGGAGATAAACTTCTTTTTAAGATATTGAATTCCGGCGACTTTCTGCAAAACTTACCATTGGATAACAATCAGTTGCCAACAGCAAATAAACTCACACCTTTAATTTCTGAAAAAGGTTTGCGCTACGATCTTACCGTGCCATTTGCACGTTATGTAGTTCAATACCGGAATGATATTACTTTTCCCTTCAAACGTTACCAGATTCAGCCTGTTTGGCGTGCCGATCGTCCGCAAAAAGGCCGTTACCGCGAATTTTACCAATGCGATGTAGATGTGATCGGTAGCGATTCGCTGCTTAACGAAGTTGAACTGATTCAGATCATTGATACTATTTTTTCTGCTTTACGGATAAACGTAAAAATCCTCATCAACAACCGTAAAATCCTTGCCGGGATAGCCGAAGTGATAGGCGAAGCTGCAAAAATCACCGACATTACCGTTGCAATTGACAAACTGGATAAAATTGGTACCGAAAATGTAAATACAGAACTGGCAGAAAAAGGTATCTCTGCCAAAGCCATAGAAAAGCTTCAACCCATTCTTAATCTTCAGGGAAACACGGCAGAAAAACTTGAAAAACTGCAAAAATTGCTCGAAAATTCAGCTATCGGATTAAAAGGAATCGAAGAAATTAAAACCGTATTCGGTTATTTCAGTCAACTGAACCTGAAAGCTGAAGCCGAACTTAATCTTACCCTTGCCCGCGGATTGAATTATTACACAGGCGCTATCATTGAGGTAAAGGCTATGGATGTTTCGATGGGAAGTATTTGCGGAGGCGGTCGTTACGACGATCTTACCGGAATTTTCGGACTTCCAGGTGTTTCCGGTGTAGGCGTTTCCTTTGGTGCCGATAGAATATACGACGTAATGAAAGAAATGAACCTGTTCCCTTCGGATAACAAGGCGACTACTCAAATTTTATTTACCAATCTTGGTACGGAAGAGGAAAAATTTTGTCTTTCCTTGCTATCACAATTACGCAATGCAGGCATAAATTCTGAGATTTATCCCGACACGTCAAAACTAAAAAAGCAGATGGCTTATGCCGACAGTAAAACCATTCCATGGGTAGCCATTGTCGGAAAAGATGAAATGGATGCCGGAGTAATCAGTCTGAAGAATATGAATTCAGGATTTCAGGATAAAGTTTCTATAAATCAGCTAATTGAAAAAATCATTAGTTAATAATTGATTCTTTTTCAATATCTTATTTTTAAGCAAAAAATTGACATCAATAAATCAAAGCAAAAATTCAATGAATAAAGTTCATGAAATAAACAGCAAAACGCTGCATTTTGAAACAATTAAAAAAATATTATTCAATAATTATCAAATCCGGTTATCGGAAAACGCCAGAGAAAAAATAGTTAAATGTCGCGAATATTTAGACCAAAAAATGGAAATTTCTACCGAACCCATTTATGGTGTAAATACCGGATTTGGAGCATTATGCGATCATAAAATTTCAAAAGAAGATTTAAGTACGCTTCAAAAAAATCTGGTAATGTCGCATGCCTGCGGCATAGGTGAAGAAGTGCCGCATGACATTGTAAAATTGATGTTGCTGCTTAAAATACAATCTGTTTCTTATGGAAATTCCGGGGTGCAACTCAAAACCGTCGAACGGCTGGTTGACTTTTTTAACCACGGAATAATTCCGGTAGTTTATCAATTAGGTTCTTTGGGTGCTTCCGGCGATTTGGCTCCGCTGGCTCATCTTTCGTTACCCCTCCTTGGAATGGGCGAAGTATATTTTGAAAATAAAAAACAACCCACTTCTGAAGTATATCAGAAATTAGGCTGGGAGCCTATCGAACTGAAATCCAAGGAAGGTCTTGCGTTGCTCAACGGAACCCAATTTATGAGCGCTTATGGCGTATATTGCTGCCTGAGAGTTTTCAAACTTTCCCGTTTAGCCGATATTATTGCTACGCTTTCTTTAGAAGCTTTTGACGGCCGAATTGAACCATTTCATGAATTAATTCAACAAATCAGGCCTCATCAGGGTCAGATAAAAACTGCACACCGGATACGTAAAATATTAGAAGGTAGCGAAATAATTTCACAATATAAACAACACGTTCAGGATCCGTATTCCTTCCGCTGTATTCCACAGGTTCATGGCGCTTCTAAAGATTCCATCAATTATGTGGCTTATGTATTTGAAAATGAAATAAATTCAGTAACTGATAATCCCACCATCTTCCCCGATAAAGATTTAATAATTTCGGCGGGAAATTTCCATGGACAACCCCTCGCTATTGCATTGGATAATTTATGTATAGCCATGTCTGAATTAGGAAATATCTCTGAAAGACGCACTTACCAACTTTTATCCGGCCAACGTGGGTTACCGCCATTTTTAGTTGCCAAGCCAGGTTTAAATTCCGGCTTTATGATTCCTCAATATACTGCCGCATCCATTGTAAACCAAAACAAGCAATTATGCACTCCGGCTTCGATCGATTCCATTGAATCTTCAAAAGGACAGGAAGATCACGTAAGTATGGGCGCCAATGCGGCCACCAAGGCTTTTCGCGTAATGGAAAATCTTGAACGAATACTTGCCATCGAACTTTTTAACGCCGCTCAGGCATTTCATTTCAGAAGGCCGTTAAAAACATCGCCTTTTCTTGAAAATTTTTATGAAAGCTACCGCAAAAAAGTAGATTTTATTGAAAATGATAAAATTATGTATCCTGAGATGCAGGCTTCCGTGGATTTTCTTCGCGAAATCACTATAATAATTCCTGATGAAACTCCCGACAGATATCATCTCTGGAATATTTATTAAATTTTTGATTTTTAAGCTTATACTAATAACGGCTTAGCTTCCCCAGCTTTCCCTGTCAAGGCTACGATACTGAATGGCTTCGGAAAGATGTTCGATGCTAATATCCTGACTGTTATCCAAATCAGCCACGGTACGAGCTACTTTCAAAATACGATCGTAGGCTCGGGCTGAAAGGCTAAGTCGTTCCATGGCATTCTTCAACAACACATGACCGGCTTCGGTAATCTGGCAAACTTCACGCAATAGTTTGCTCGACATGTGGGCATTACAATAAACACCTTTTAAATCTTTAAACCGTTCTTCCTGAATTAAACGTGCAGCTACCACCCGTTCACGAACGCTTTCACTCTTTTCGGAAATCTTTGTACTCGAAAGTTCGCGAAATGGAACAGGAACTACTTCTACATGAATATCTATCCTATCCATCAGCGGTCCAGAAATTTTATTTAAATATTTTTGAACAATACCAGGCCCGCAAACACAATCTTTTTCAGGATGATTATAATATCCACAAGGACAGGGATTCATTGCAGCTACCAACATAAAACTGGCCGGATATTCAACGGTAAATTTTGCCCTCGAAATGGTAACTACACGATCCTCAACCGGCTGGCGAAGTACTTCAAGTACAGTACGTTTGAATTCAGGAAGCTCATCAAGAAAAAGCACACCATTATGAGCCAACGAAATTTCGCCGGGTTGGGGAACTCCTCCCCCACCTACCAATGCCACATCGCTAATGGTATGATGAGGCGAACGGAAAGGACGTACAGAAATCAAAGAAGTATCTTTAGCCATTTTACCTGCTACCGAATGGATCTTTGTTGTTTCCAACGCCTCATGAAGATTTAGCGGAGGAAGAATAGATGGTAAACGTTTGGCAAGCATAGTTTTACCTGCTCCAGGAGGTCCTATCAGAATTACATTATGCCCGCCGGCAGCGGCTATCTCCAACGCCCGCTTGATATTTTCCTGTCCTTTGACATCCGAAAAATCAAACTCATACTCATTCAAATGATTGTAAAATTCCTCCCGGGTGTTTACAACAATAGGTTCTAATTCAATTTTATCATCAAAAAAATCAGTAACCTCTTTCAGTGTTTCCACACCATACACCTGCAAATCATTAACAATGGCTGCCTCTCTTGCATTTTGCTTCGGTAGGATAAATCCTTTAAAACCTTCTTTTCGGGCTTCAATGGCAATGGGTAAGGCTCCTTTAATTGGCAATATAGAACCATCAAGCGAAAGCTCACCCATAATAATGTAATTGCTTGTCTTATCAGATTTTATTTGTTCGGAAGCCGCCAGTATTCCAATAGCAAGGGGCAGGTCGTAAGCCGAACCTTCCTTACGAATATCGGCAGGAGCCATATTTATTACTATTTTCTTTCCCGGAATGCGGTAGCCATTATTTTTCAAAGAAGCTTCTATCCGCTGATGACTTTCTTTTACGGCACTATCCGGCAAGCCTACCATAAAAAACTGTATACCAGGCTCCATATTCACTTCTATGGTAATAGTAGTTGCGTTTATGCCATAAATAGCGCTGCCAAATGTTTTGACAAGCATATCTTACAATTTTAAGTCATGTAATATTCACATTTTATTTTGACAATACTTATCAAATTAAAATACAATATTTTATCTGTTTTCAGGCCGATATTTTGATTCCGTAAGTATTTTCTGAGCATCCAAATCTGATAATAAATCCGGTAACATAACTTTCCGATTATGGTTCATATACGAACGGACAATTTGCCAGCCTATCCAGCTTCCGATTTTTGCAGGCGATTCCTTTGAAAAATCGGCGGTAAAAGGCCCGTCGGTAATAAATTTACTTATTGCCTGATTGAATGACGAATAAAGAAGCTTATTTTCAATCATAAACGACCAGATATTAGATTCGTTACCGTAGCACCATTTTAATTGTGCCTGAGTATAACCAATTTTAATTTCATCCGACGATTTGGGACACATAGCATCCAAAAAATACAATATTTTCCCCTCGCGTATCATTTCGTCAAGCAGTGTCTTGCTTTCGTCCGGTGGAATCATTTGACTATTTGCAAGTTCCTTAAAGCAGTCGTTTACAATATTCTCCTTGTTCAGCCTTCTGATTTTATAAATTGGCAGACCCAATTCGCGATATGCTTTGTAATTGCTCCCAAGGTACATATCCAAAGCAATTATCAGCGTGCTATCGGCATATTTAACTGGAAATTCAAGATCGGTGAAGTTTGATACATAAGTATATACTGTAGGTATTGTGCTTTTAGGGAAATAATAGCGATAATATCTGAAAGCCTGTGTAAAATCGTTTTCAAGACTACTAAGATCAGGATATTGGGACATACAATCCCGATATACCTGTTTTACAGCCGAATCGGTAATAAAATCATACATTTGAACAAGATTCAGCGTATCATCAAGATTGGCACTCAAAAAGAATGGGAAATCGCCCGATAGTAGTTTAAGCTCATTTTTCAAATTATCCGGATTGATTTTAAAAAGCGCTTTTTCAAATCGTTTAATTTTGATTGGTTCCATTTTTACCTTTGAGAGATTAACTTCTAAATTTCGTCCTCTTTTAGATAAACAGGAAGGAAAAAACAGCAAACAAATTAAACCCAAAATTAAAAAAGCCTTTTTCATGATTTCCAATCAGATATTCTATTCCCAAACTAAAATATTTTCCAACCCAAACTAACTAAAAAGATATTATTTTTAAAATCGGCCTGACTTGGTTTATAAATATCATTTAATCCCCATTCATAGCGTATATCAAGTGAAAACATCAGTACATCCATACCGGCTCCGGCTTGTAATGCCCACGTTTGGTTTTCAAAATTATCCTTCTTGTAAAAATCATTCGCTAAATCAACATTATGTCCATCGTAAGTTATTTTTGGATCTTTCTTAATAACAAACGACATCACCGGCCCTGCCATAACTCTCAGGTTTACCAACTTAGCATCAAAAAGCTTATAACCAATTAATAATGGGACATCTATAGTGTTGAGATTTATTTTTTTAACCCCCTTAACTCCGCCATTAAATTCTATAGAATCTTTTATTTCACCTCCTTTTTTGGTAAAATAAATTTCGGGTTGAATGTAAAACTTTTTAACATTGATACGTGCAAAAGCGCCACCCTGGAAATTTAAAATCGCGCTTTGCGTTTCCCCAATATCAGTAGTTAATTTAGAGGTAGTTACGCCTGCTTTGATTCCAAAATTAAACGGGAGCTGGGCAAATAAAAAGCCGCTAAACAAAAGCATAAACGAAAGAGTAACAATTTTTTTCATACGGTATATTTTTTAATGATTAATTATGATTTACAAATATAGCTATTATTGAGAACAAAAGTAAACAACTTTCATAAACTAAACCATTAAAAAATTATTTTGCCTAAAATGATAATGAATAAAAAAATTTACTACTTTTAATTTCTAATTTCTAAAATTCTAATGACGATGAAAAACAAATACCTCACAATCCCCATCAAATTATTAATTATTGTTTATTTATTTTGTTCTTTTTCGGCTAAGGTTAATGCACAGGATCAGTTTGCACAATTCTTAGCCAATGGAACTCAGGATGTAAATAAATTGGTAAAAGCTTATAGTTCGCCCATGCTAAAAGCCATTGGCAATGATTTCAATAACGGATGGTATACCACTGCCGACCCATTAAATCTTGGCCGATTTGACCTTCGTTTTATTGGAACAGCATCCTTTTGTCCAAAAAATGAGCAGACATTCAATCTCACTAACCTACACTTAAATTATATCAAACCAGCTCAGGGATCTTCTGAATCTTTTCCAACTATTTTCGGAAAAGAAAACTCAGCGTCCAACATTGAGTTTTATGATACAACATCTGGGGGCACTTTAAAACTTACGCGTACTTTGAAAATTCCCACTTCGGGAGTTAATTTTTTCCCAGCCGTTACTCCTCAATTAAATATCGGTTTAATAAAAGGTACCGAATTGATGATACGATTCTGTCCTAAAGTGAAAATACCTGTCAATAAAGACGAATCGCTTTACACAAGTCTTTGGGGTATAGGAATTAAACACGACATTAAACAATGGATACCAGGCATAAGCCATTTACCATTTAGCCTTTCAGCCATTGGTGCCATTACGAAAGCTAATTTATATATGGACGGCCCCATTTTAGAACCATCTGATTATGAATCAGGTGAAAATTTGAGAAACCTGTATCCTACTGATGATTATAATGCACAAAAAGTAAAATATAACGTAACTTCCTGGAACATCGGTGTGGCAGCATCCAAAAAATTATCTGTTATCACGCTCTTCGGTGGGCTGCATTTATCGGGTTCAAAAAGTTCCCTTGCTATGGATGGTGCTTACCCCATTATTGCTTATAAACAAACAGGTTATACTTATGAAAAAGTTATTGATCACGTTATCAAGCCTATTGATTTGGATGTTACGAAAACTCAATTTGGAATCAATGCCGGATTCAGACTAAAATTAGCCATTGTTAGTCTCACACTTTCCGGAAATTATGCTCCGGGAGGATATAGTTCCGCTACTTTTGCTTTGGGGCTGGGATATTTTAATTAAGCTTTCTACGTTATTTTAATATAATTTGAAATTACGAATTCAATCTCTTATCATCCTTAAATGCCAGCAAATAAGTTCATAAACGATTTTACCATCGTAAGCAATATTTCTTTTTCGGATCATACATTTATTCTAAAACTTTTAGCTCCGGAGCCATTGCCGGAAATGCTTCCTGGTCAGTTTGTTCAGGTTTTGATAAAAAATTCTGCCGCCACTTTCCTTCGTCGTCCGTTTTCTATACACAATGTTGATTATCTTAACAATACTATTTCTTTGTTAATTAAGCGCATAGGGGATGGAACGAATAGTCTTTTTAATTTAAAAGCCGGCGAAAATCTTAATTTGATTTATCCATTGGGAAAAGGATTTAACCTTCCATCAAATGATAATGTGCTATTGGTTGGTGGAGGGTGCGGAGCGGCACCATTACTTTTTCTTTCAAAATACTTGTACGAAAAGGGAATCAAACAAACAATACTTATTGGTGGCAGAAACCAAAGCGATATTATTGAAACTAATGAATATCAAAAATTTGGAAAATTACTTATAACCACCGATGATGGAAGTTGCGGCGAAAGAGGCTTTGTTATCAATCATCCGGTTTTTAATGAAATCCCTTCAAAAATTTCAAAAATTTATACTTGTGGACCGAAAGCCATGATGAAAGTTGTAGCACGCTATGCTAAAAATCAAAGTATTGATTGCGAAGTTTCGCTCGAAAATACCATGGCTTGTGGTATCGGAGCCTGTTTATGCTGCGTGGTAAATACAACCGAAGGTAACCGTTGTGTTTGTACCGAAGGTCCTGTTTTTAATATTAATGAACTGACAGAATGGTAGATACAAAAATTAAAATAAAAAATTTAGTATTTGAAAATCCGGTAATAACTGCCTCAGGAACTTTTGGTTATGGCTTGGAGTATTCTGATTTAATAGATATAAATCGTTTAGGTGGCATTGTTGTAAAAGCCACTACAGCCCAACCCAGGCAAGGAAATCCGTATCCAAGAATGGCGGAAACAAGCATGGGAATGCTAAATGCTGTCGGATTACAAAATAAAGGAATCGATTATTTCGTCAAGGAAATTTATCCGGCAATAAAATTTTTTAAAACAAACATTATTGCCAATGTATCAGGTTCTACCATTGAAGAATATATCGCTGTTGCTGAAAGAATTAATGAGCTTGAAAATATTCCAGCTATTGAACTAAATATTTCCTGTCCCAACGTTAAACAAGGCGGAATGGCTTTTGGAACTAATTGCCATTCCGCAAAAGAGATAACAAGTGCCATTCGCAAAATATATCATAAAACTCTAATTGTCAAGTTATCACCCAATGTAACTGATATTGCTGAAATTGCTCTTGCTGTTGAAGATGGTGGTGCCGATTCTGTGTCGCTTATCAATACGTTATTGGGAATGGCCATTGATGCGGAATCAAGAAAACCAGTACTTTCTACAATTACCGGGGGATTATCCGGACCGGCCATAAAACCGGTAGCTCTGCGAATGGTATGGCAAGTTGCTAAAGCTGTAAAAATTCCCGTAATAGGATTAGGAGGTATTTGTTCAGCAAAAGATGCCATAGAATTTCTTATAGCCGGAGCCACCGCAATACAGGTAGGTACGGCTAATTTCATTGATCCTCAAATAACTATTAAAATTATCGACGGAATAGAAAACTATCTTCAGCGACACAATTTGGAATCAGTTAGTGAACTGATTGGTAGTTTGAAATATTAATATTCATTTTTAACTTTCGTCATCCACATTATTTTCGTCGGCATCAAAATTATAGAACTGGTTTTCGAGCTTTTCCATTTCTTTCTTACTTAATATAATTTTTTCAGATTCTTGATTTTCGCCGGAGGACGATGGTTGGGTTGCTGCTGAATTTTTGATTTTATCAAGTTGAGATCTAAAATGAGTATTTTCTTTAGTTGCCTCATAAACAATTTCTTTTAAATCTTTATTTTCCTGAGTTAAAATATCTAGTTCCCCGCTAAGTTTTTCAACTTTGTTTTCTAATTTCAATTTATCACTCTGAACCAACTCTAATTTATTCTTTAATTCAACTATTTCCGTAAGATAGTGAATTATCTTCTTCTTAATTAGTTGAACAATATTTGAATCCTTTACCATAATTCAATTTATTTATAAATTTTCAACTTTTTTCCCACTTCAACCTGGTCGGGATTAACAATATTGTTATCTTTCATTATTTTAGTGTACTGGCTTTTATCACCATAAATTTTTTCGGCAATAATCTGAAGCGATTCTCCCTTTGCAATTTTATAATAATATAAACCGGGCTTTTCTCCTTTTATTAATTGAGTTGTTTGTGAAACAGTCAACGGTTCATTTTTAGCTTGTTTTTTTTCAGGTACATCCTTAGTTGCCGAAGGCGAAACAATAGCACCCGTTCCTTCAATTTGTTTTTTCTGCTCAAGAATTGTTAAAAGTAAAGCATCATTGTTACTTTTAAGCTTCTGAATTTGAATTAATTGCTTATTAATTTGTTCATCTACAATTACATTTTTGTTTTTTTCGGCATTATCATAATAATAATAAGTTAATGCCCAACCAGTTAAAGCAAGCACGAGGAAAACTCCTAATATCCACGACCAAATACTTGATCCCTGTCGGTCACCATTTATCTTATTAATCAACTCAAATACCTCAATGTCAGAATGACATTTAGGACAAGTTGTCGTTCCGTTTTTTATTCCGGTAGTTTTGCAAACTGGACAGTCCATTGTATTTTTATTTATTCCAATTTTTTATAAGTAAAAATGCGAATTTATTTCTTCAAATAAATTTTCAAAATGATTAATTGTAGCTTCAGTAAAAAAATCGCTATCCAGACGTAAAGTAGCTAACTTATTCGCTATTATAAACGAATCAACTTCGGAATCAATTCCATTTTTTGTCTGATTTTCAATGTTTTTTACAGAAGCATCAACGACGTTTTCGGTTACAGGTTCAATGGTATCATACGCAGAGTTAACTAATTTCAGGTAATCGCTTTTATCGAATAAATCTTCTAATTTACAACTGGTAATGACATTTTGTTTTGTTAAAAGTAGATTTATGTCTTCTCTGTCATTTTCCTCTTGGATCAGGCATACATATTTGGGATTTTCGGTTCCCAGAAGAGAAACAAAAGCAGCAAATTTATTGATGTTTCCGACGGGCAATATGGAAATTTCTTTATTTATACACTTATGTCCCAATGATTTTAATATTTTTGACATCAGATTTAAATAAAGCAAATCAGATGGCTTATCTACCAAAAGATTTTTTGAAGTACTCACAAGATTTTCCATCATATTAAAACCAATCGCAGCTTTTAAAGGAAATAAAGTCTCGGAATCAGTTTCTTCGGTTATTTCTTTCACCTGGCTTCCCATTCCGGTATCAGAAACGGTTCTCACCCTTTGAAGCTGGTGAGGATTAATCATAAATGGCGAATGGGTAGAATAAATAATCTGATAATTAGCAGAAATATCTTCGATAAACCTCAAAATATCATTTTGTGCTGATGAATGCAGATTTAATCCAGGCTCATCGAGAAGTAAAATAAAATTGCGATCTGTTTTACTTTGTATCTTACTGAACCACACAATGAAGGAAAAAAACATATTTAATCCTTTGCTCCTGTTTTTCAGAGGCAAAGTAACTTTTCTACGACTGTTCCGGATTCGGATATCAAGAATTTTTGCATTTTCTTCCTTCCGGTTATCTATCTCAAATTTTATCTCCAGGTCGCGGTCGGTGGACCAATATTTAAATATTTCGCCAGTTACCTCATTTGCTGTAGATTCAATACTTGCCAAATAGGATTCATAGTCTTCTGCATCAAGCAACTCATCAATATTTATTTTAGCTAATTCAAAAAATGCTTTGGAAATTCTTATGGAATCGTCTTCAGTTGCATTATCTTTCAACAGATTAATATTAATTCGCGAAGGGAGAAGATAATATTCGTCGAAATACCAGAATTTCGGAATGGCTGGTTTTAAATAATGTTTAGCTATAAACCCCTTTACTTTATTGTCCCATTTGTAAGATTTTGAAATTATTTCCTTATTTAAATCGTTTACAATTCTGGTTAAAGTGTCGTCAGCTTTTTTTTCTTTCCATTCCTCAAGAAGTTCTTTAACAGTAGTTACGCGTTCCAATTGAAGACGTAAACGGTCGTTCATCTCATATTTCTGTAGAAATTGCGCTAAAAACTTGGTTTCGTCCACTTTTAAATCAAACCAGGTGGTTTTGCCACGAAATGAAATGGCATAAGAAAATGTTCTTACCGTAAAAACATCCTTACCAATTTCATTCTCAATTTTTTTTAATAATTCATCATCTATTTCAAAAGTACACCTTACAGCTTCGCAATCTACATTTGAATTCAGAAACTTATTAAGCTCATTGCGGGGGTAATCCAAAACAGTATTGAGTTTAAACTGATTATCCTTTTCAAAATAGTTAATCTTGGCTAAAGCTTCCAGAAAAGCAGTCTTCCCCGATTCATTTTTTCCAACAAGTGTAGTAATTCTATCATCTATTCTGATTTCTTGCTCTTTAACAAAACTTTTGTATTTGTTAATTTTAACCTTTACTAACTTTAACATAGTCAATTATTTTCAGTTAATTGATTACAACTTGATGCCAAAAAAATTATCGAAATTTAAAAAATCAAATGTACATAATTTATTTGCAAATTCAAAAATACAAAAAGGTTGAAAAGAAATAGAATTTATTTTTTTGAAATTTCGTTATTTTGTAAAAAATTTATCATGAATATATTATTATTAGGTTCCGGTGGCAGAGAGCATGCAATGGCATGGAAATTAGCCAATAGTCAGCATATTAGTAAATTATTTATTGCTCCGGGAAATGCCGGAACACGCTTGGTCGGAATAAACGTAGCAATTTCGCCTAATGATTTCCTTAAAATCAAAGAATTTGTGGTAAAGGAAAATATTAATATGGTGATCGTTGGGCCAGAAGAACCTTTGGTTAACGGAATACATGATTTTTTTCTGGCAGATGAAATATTAAAACATATTCCAGTGATAGGGCCAACAAAAGCAGGAGCCATGCTTGAAGGAAGTAAAGATTTTGCTAAAAATTTTATGACAAAATATAAAATTCCCACAGCCAGATTTAATACTTTCACTTCCGATACACTTTCTGATGGTATAAAATTTCTTAAAACTTTGCAACCACCCTACGTTTTAAAAGCCGACGGTTTAGCTGCCGGAAAAGGAGTTTTAATTTGTCAAACACTTGAAGAAGCTGAAAATGAATTGAATGCCATGCTAATTGAGAACAAATTTGGCAATGCAGCAAAAAAAGTAGTTATCGAAGAATTTTTAACAGGAATTGAATTATCAGTTTTTATAATTACCGACGGTAAAAGCTATAAAATACTCCCGGAAGCTAAGGATTATAAACGCATTGGCATTAACGATACAGGACTAAATACTGGCGGAATGGGATCTGTTTCACCGGTACCTTTCGCAAGTAAACTTTTCATGGAAAAGGTTGAAGAAAAAATAATCCGACCTACCATCAAAGGGCTTATTAATGAAGGCATTATTTACAAGGGGTTTATCTTTTTTGGACTAATCAATGTCGACGGCGAGCCTTATGTTATTGAATACAATGTCCGAATGGGTGATCCTGAAACCGAAGTGGTAATTCCACGGATAAAATCTGATTTGCTTGATTTATTTCAGGGAATTGCTGATGGAAATCTGGATAAGAAGAATCTTGAAATAGATAAGCGTTTTGCCACCTCAGTAATGTTGGTTTCCAAAGGTTATCCGGGGAACTACGAAAAAGGACTATTTATCAGCAATTTAGAAAACACAAGCCATTGTTTGTTGTTTCATGCAGGTACAACTTTCGAAAAATCTAAGAATCAAACATATACTTCCGGTGGAAGAGTCCTTGCTGTAACAGCTTACGGTGATTCGCTTCAGGAAGCATTAGCAATGTCGTACAAAAATGCAGATATCATTCAATTCAAGGGAAAATACTATCGCAATGATATTGGTAACGATGTTTTAAAAATGAATTTATCTGAGCCCGTCTAAAATACTCTTCAAAAAGCCATTTCAAAATTCAAATATTACAAAAAAAATCGTAATTTTGAATCATTAAATATTATGCCCATGAAACCTGTATTTTTTCTATTTTTAGTATGGAATATTTATATTATTCCCGCATTTGCACAGCATACCAATGTTATGATCAGCAATATTAATTCGCCGGAAGAGCCATCTATTTATATAAATCATAAAAACACCAACCAATTAATAGCCGGCGCCAATATCAATAATTATTATGTTTCAAACGACGGAGGCCTGACCTGGACTAAAAAAACGCTCTCTTCGACTAATGGAGTATGGGGAGATCCATGTATGATGATAGATACTGCAGGAGCTCTGTATTTTTTCCACCTTTCAAATCCCAATGTCGGGAACTGGATTGACCGAATTGTTTGTCAAAAATCCACGGATGGAGGAAATACCTGGAATGACGGAACATATATGGGATTAAATGGTACCAAAGCTCAGGATAAAGAATGGACAACCGTTGATCCTACCAATAATAATATCTATGCCACCTGGACACAGTTTGACAGCTATGGAAGTTCCAATTCAAATGATAGTTCCATTATCCTTTTTTCCCGTTCTACCAATGCAGGCGCAAGCTGGTCAATTCCTACAAGAATAAGTAAAAAAGGAGGAAATTGTACAGATAGCGATAATACCGTGGAAGGTGCAGTGCCCACCGTAGGCCCAAATGGAGAAATATATGTCTCATGGGCTGGACCTCTTGGTATTATGTTTGATAAATCAACCAACGGCGGTTTAACATGGTTATACAACGACATTTTTGTTGATCCCATGCCCGGAGGTTGGGATATTTCCATTCCGGATATCGACCGTTGCAATGGAATGCCTATTACGTGCTGCGATAGAAGCAATGGTCCATATAAAGGCACTATATATATTAATTGGGCTGACCAACGTAACGGGCCTACCGATACCGACATCTGGCTTTCAAAATCAACCGATGGCGGTTTAACTTGGAGCCCAGCCAAAAGAGTAAATGACGATCCACCGGGAAAACAACAATTTTTTACATGGATGACTGTAGATCAGGTAACTGGTTATATCTATATTGTTTTTTACGACCGGAGAAATTATAATAATTCAAATACTGACGTTTATATGGCTATGTCCAAAGATGGTGGAGAAAATTTCTTAAACTTTAAAATCAGCGAATCACCTTTTTTACCCGATGGTTATACATTTTTTGGCGATTACAATAATATAACGGCTTATAATAATGTTGTCCGCCCCATATGGACTCGCCTACAAAACGGACAACTAAGCATTTGGACAGCACTTATTAATCTTGATTACCTTAATTTAATCAGGCCAAACGCATATCAATAAAATTGTTTTTGATTGAACTACAAATAATTGTTGCATTTCCGGTTTTCAGTATTTTTTTAAACTTTATTTCATTCAAAAAGCAGGTAGCGTTTTATCATTCACAATCTGCATTTTAAAAGGAATATCAAATGTATTTTGAATAAGAATGCTTTATTGTTTTACCTTTGTGCCCTCATTTTAAAAAAAATATAATGGTAAAAAATTTGATAATTGTAGAGTCTCCTGCCAAGGCTAAAACTATTGAAGGATTTTTAGGTAAGGATTTTCTGGTAAAATCAAGTTTTGGTCATATTCGTGATTTATCAAAAAAAAATCTTAGCATAGATATAGCTAACGGATTTATTCCTTCCTACGAAATTTCTCCAGACAAAGTAAAGACAGTTAACGAATTAAAGAAACTTTCAAAGGATGCAGAAATAGTATGGTTGGCTTCCGATGAAGACCGTGAAGGAGAAGCGATATCATGGCATTTGGTTGAAGCTTTAAAACTTGATGAAACAAAAACCAAACGCATAGTCTTTCACGAAATTACCAAATCAGCCATTACAGAAGCTATTGAAAATCCAAGAAGTATCGATAAAAATCTGGTAGATGCACAACAGGCACGTCGTGTCCTTGATCGGTTGGTTGGCTACGAATTATCGCCATTACTTTGGAAAAAAGTTAAGCCATCTCTTTCAGCCGGAAGGGTTCAATCCGTTGCTGTTCGTGTTATTGTTGAACGCGAAAATGAAATCAAAGAATTCGTTTCAAGCGATTCCTTTCGTATAACTGCCGATTTTATAATAAAAAATGACAAGAATTCCGCCAAATTATCTGCCGAACTCTCTAAACGTTTTTCCACCAAAGAAGAAGCCATAAATTTTCTCGAAAATTGCAAATCTGCCAAATACACAATTACTGACATCGAAACTAAGCCTGCAAAAAAATCACCGGCTCCACCATTTACAACATCCACTTTACAACAGGAAGCAAGCCGCAAGTTAGGTTTTTCAGTAGCCAAAACGATGTTAGTTGCCCAGCAACTGTATGAATCCGGGAAAATTACTTATATGCGTACCGATTCTGTTCATCTTTCCGATCTTGCCCTTGGAATGGCAAAAAAAGAAATCACAAAGCTATTTGGCAAAGACTATGTTAAAACCCGGCAATTTGCCACTAAAACCAAAGGAGCACAAGAAGCTCACGAAGCTATCCGTCCAACATATCTTGAAAATTCTGACATTGCAGGTGATAATTTTCAAAAAAAATTATACGATCTGATTTGGAAACGAACCATTGCTTCCCAGATGAGCGATGCTCTGCTTGAAAAGACTAATGTTACAATAGACATATCCACACGTAATGAAAATTTTATAGCTAAAGGCGAAATTATTCAATTTGATGGTTTTTTAAGAGTATACTCTGAATCATCTGATGATGAGATCAATGAATCTCAAAAAGGTTCATTACCTCCTATTAAAATCGGTGAAATTTTGCTATTGGATGTAATGGAAGCCGTTCAAAAATTTTCACAACAACCCGCCCGTTATACTGAAGCCAGCTTAGTTAAAAAACTCGAAGAATTAGGGATTGGCCGACCATCTACTTATGCACCAACCATCTCCACAATTCAGAAAAGAGGATATGTAGAAAAACAGGATCGTGACGGTTATGAACGAGAATACCAATATATTACCCTGAAAAACCAAACCATCAAAGAACAAGTGTTAACCGAAAAAACTGGTTACGAGAAAAATAAACTATTCCCAACCGATATTGGTTCTTTAGTGAATACATTTTTGATACAATACTTTGAAAATATTGTTGATTATAATTTTACAGCCAACGTAGAATTAGAATTTGACGAAATTGCCCAGGGACAAAAAGTTTGGAATCAAATGTTGAAAGAATTTTACGGACCTTTTCATAAACAAATTGAAACCACGCTTCAAACTTCCGAAAGGGTTAAAGGTGAAAGATTGCTCGGTGTTGACCCCAAAAGTGGTAAAAATCTTTATGTGAAAATCGGTCGCTTCGGTGCTATGGCCCAAATTGGTGAAGCTGAAGATGAAGAAAAACCCAAATTTGCCGGTTTAAAAAAAGGACAAAGTATCGAAAGCATTACGTTGGAAGAAGCCCTTGCTCTATTCGATTTTCCACGAAAAATTGGTGAATATGAGGGTTCTGAACTTACCGTTGCCATAGGAAGATTCGGACCTTATGTAAAACATAATTCTGCCTTTTATTCTATAAAGAAAACCGATGATCCTGCCACAATCACCCAACAACAAGCCATAGAATTAATTGAAGAAAAAAGAAAAAAAGAAAGAGAAAAGCTGATCAAGAGTTTTGAAGATTATCCGGAAATACAAATCCTAAATGGAAGATGGGGCCCTTATATTTCAAAAGAAAAGCTAAATTATAAGATTCCAAAGGGTAAAGACCCCAAATCTTTATCACTTGCTGATTGTCAGGAAATTATTAAAGAATCGCAAGCCGCTCCCAAGAAAAAAATAGTACATACAAGAAAAAAATAATTTTATATTCTACGGATATAGTCATTGATTTATCAATTTTCATACTTTGAACAACCGACATGGATATTTCAATATATTTTGAACCAATAGAAAATCTGATATTAAATTATTCAGAAGAAAAGCATCAGCAACGTTTAGGAGAAATTATTGTCTGTAATCAAGCCAATAAGCCATTTCCATCCATCGAAAATGCTGATATTGCAATTATTGGAGTGGAAGAAGATCGAAATGCCATTGATAATGATGGCTGTAAAAACGCCCCCGACGCAATCCGTCATTTCCTGTATAAACTTTTTCCATCCAATCATACCCCAACGATTGTTGATCTTGGAAATATTAAAAAAGGACATACAATTAACGATACCTACTTTGCGCTTAGCTCTGCTATGGTTGAATTAATTCAAAACAACGTCGTACCCATCATTATCGGAGGTAGCCACGACTTAACATTCGCTGCTTACCAGGCTTATGAAAAACTTCAACAAATCATTAATATTGCTACAGTCGATAATTGTTTTGATCTTGGAGACGCAGACAGAGAATTAAACTCACAATCTTACCTTAGCCAAATCATTCTAAAACAGCCAAATTTTCTGTTCAATTATACCAATATTGGGTATCAAACCTATTTTGTAAATCCAGAATCTATTAATTTAATGAAAAACCTCTTTTTCGACACCTACCGATTAGGTGTTGTACGTGAGGATATTGAAGAGATAGAACCACTGATCCGCAATGCAGATATGCTAAGCATCGACATTTCATCAATTCGCATGTCGGATGCCCCGGGATGTAAAAAAGCTACGCCTAATGGGTTTTATGGTGAAGAAGTTTGTCAAATAGCCAGATACGCCGGACTAAGCGATAAACTTTCATCTATAGGATTTTATGAAATGAATCCGTCCTTTGACAAACAAGGACAAACAGCTCATTTGGTAGCTCAGATGATCTGGTATTTCATTGAAGGTTTTCAAAATCGCAAACTTGAATTCCCATTAAAAAATCTTTCAAATTTTGTGAAATTTACCGTTAATCTTGAAAGTAATCCAGATGGTATTGTATTCTATAAAAGTAAAATAAGCGACCGTTGGTGGATGGAAGTTAATTGTGATGCCAATATCAAACAAAAATATAAACGACATTTTATAATTCCCTGTTCTTATAAAGATTACCAAACGGCTTGCGAAAACGACATCCCTGACCGCTGGTGGCAAGCTTTCCAAAAATTAATGTGATTGTACTTGCCTTATCTTTTTGAAAAAGGTATTATTTTTTTACCCTATCCGGATTTTGTAAAACAAAGCTGTTCCAGGTTGAATAACCTTTTGCGTCATTATTATTGTCAGTTTTTTGAAAATAATGGCACATGGCAACTGCCAAAGCATCGGTAGCATCAAGATATTTGGGTAATTCCTTTATCGACAGCAAACTCGCTAACATAGCTGCCACCTGTAATTTGGAAGAATTTCCTTTGCCGGTAACCGATTGTTTAATTTTCCGAGGCGAATATTCAAAAATTGGAATGTTGTTATTAAGAGCCGCTGCCATCGCAACACCTTGAGCTCTACCTAATTTAAGCATTGATTGAATATTTTTCCCATAAAATGGAGCTTCTATAGCCATTTCATCAGGATGATAGTTATTTATTATAATACTAACGGATTCAAATATTTTTTTTAACTTTACTGGTTGATTGGCAAGTGAACCTAATTTAATAATATCAAAAGTGATTAATTTGATATCCTTATCTTTCTGATGAATAAGCCCATATCCCATAATGGTTGTTCCGGGATCAATCCCAAGAATTATACGGTCAGTAGTCAAAATGTTTATTTTTGATGTCTAAAATTGGATGATGAATAAAAAGACAAATATACCAAGAATATACAATATCATAATCCGCTTATTGATAGTTATTTTTGCCTATTTATTTATTTATAAACAAATATTTTACAAAAAAGAGCTACACAGTTTATTACATGAATTTGAAGATTTATTCCGTACTGGTAATTTTTTTCTTCAGCTTGGTTTTATTATAACATTAATGCTGATTAACTGGGGTTTAGAATCATTTAAATGGAAATATTTAATACAAAAAATTGAGCACATTCGATTGGGTTCCTCGTTTAAAGCGGTAATGTCAGGTATCACGGTCAGCACTTTTACTCCAAACCGGATTGGGGAATATTTCGGAAGAGTATTCATTTTCAAGCAAGCCAATTATTGGGATGGCATTCTGATAACCATCATTGGAAGCATGAGTCAATTACTTGTTACATTGGTTACTGGTATTTCCGCTCTGCTTTTCTTTGTTTTGCGCTATTTCGATTTACAAAAATTCTTCTTTGGTTATGCCAAAATTGGATTAATTTTTTCAGCTATCGTCCTGAACTTTTTTTTAATCTTTCTGTATTTCAATGTATCACTTTTAAGTTCTCTTCAAAATCGATTGAAATGGAATTGGATACGACGAATAAAGCGGCATTTGCGGGTATTTTCTTTATACACGAATCATCAATTAGCTAATGTATTATTTTTAAGCATCATACGTTATTGCGTTTTTAGTATACAGTTTCTTCTACTTTTAAAATTATTTGGAGTCAATCTTCCGTTGTCTGATGGGCTAATGTTTATTTCATTAATTTTCTTTGTCATGACAATCATACCTACCATTGCTTTGTCAGAATTAGGTATTCGGGGTTCAATTGCAATTTATTTTATTGGGATGTATTTTGATAAATTTTCTTTATTAAACGAGCAAATTAATCTTGGAATACTCACAGCTTCAGTCATGCTGTGGCTAATTAATCTGGCCATTCCTGCACTTATTGGGTCATTTTTTGTTTTTAATCTAAAATTCTTCAGACGATAAGGTTTCCCAATGAACATAACATCTATCATAATGTCAGCAATTGGTTTTGCCTATGCGGCAATCATTATGCTATTTACCTTGGGATGGTTTAAGTTAAACAGCATTTCTGTTGGCAAAAGCCATTTCTCCACCTTCGTTAGTATTATAATCCCCGCCAGAAATGAAGAAAAAAATATAATTACTTGTCTGAATCATTTATTATTACAGAATTATCCAAAAAATTTATTTGAAATTATTATCGTTGACGACAGTTCAACTGACCACACAGCCGAATTGGTTGAAAAATTCATTCTTGTAAATGAATACCACGGCATAAAAATCAGATTATTAAAGTTATCTGAAACAGCCATTATTTCAGGTTATAAAAAAGCGGCTATTAAACATGGAATTTTAAATAGTTCGGGTAATTTGATTATTACAACAGATGCCGACTGCGAATCGGGCGAAAAGTGGATTTCTTCGATAGCATCAATGTACGAAGCGGAGCATCCTAAAATGATCGTAGCCCCTGTTAAAATAGTTACAAACAATACATTTTTTTCACGATTGCAGGCACTTGAATTTCAGAGCATGATAGCTTCAACAGCTGGAGCCATTGGGATGAATCGGCCAATCATGTGCAATGGTGCAAATTTGGCTTATTCTAGGGAAGCGTTTTTCGCTGTTGGCGGGTTCGACGGTAACGAAAATTTTGCATCCGGAGATGATCTTTTTCTTCTTTTTAAAATCTGTAATAGATTTGATTATCAATCTATAAAATTTTTAAAAGATTCTAATGCAATGATAATGACCCAGCCTATGAAAACTTATAAAGATTTTTTATCTCAACGATTGCGTTGGGTTTCAAAAAGCAAGGGATATAAAAATATAACAATCATAATAACAGCAATGGTTGTTTATTTGTTTAATTTAGTCTTGATAGCTGGGTTAATGATCAGTTTTTTTAATGCTCAATTTATAAATCTGGAAATAAGCTTATTCCTTTTAAAAATTCTTTTTGATTTTCCACTAATGTTATCGATCACTCGTTTTGCTAAACAACAAAATTTAATGTGGTTTTATCTGCCTCTACAGGTATTAAATTCATTTTATACGGTAGGAATTGGGTTGGTGGGCAATTTTGTAAGAACATCCTGGAAAGGACGAAAATTATAAGGTGGTTATTAAATTTTCAGCAAAAAGCAAATCAATTGGATTAGTGATTTTTATATTTTCAATATTACCTTCAACTAAATTAATTTTTTCTCCCATTGCCTCCAAGACTGTTGCATCATCGGTAAATGATTCTTTATACTCCTGATCATATGCTTTTTTTATCTGCTCTGAATAAAAGCACTGAGGTGTTTGTATAATTTTGATGGCTTCGCGATCGACAGATTGATTGCCCTTTTCATTTACTACCCTTAACGACTCATTTACAGAAACTACTGGGACAGCATTCCCTTTTATTTCAGCCATTTCAAAAGTACGTGATATGGTTTGCAGGCTAACTAACGGACGAGCGCCATCATGAATACCCACCAAACACGTTTCTTTTATTTCAGAAAGTCCATTTTTTACAGAATGAAACCGGGTAGTTCCGCCTTCAACAATTTGGTGAGAAATATTTAATTGATACTGAAAACACAATTCTTTCCAGCGGATTATTTGATCTTGAGGCAAAACAAGAATAATGGGAATATCACTGGAATATTTATAAAAAATTTCAATCGTATAAAAAAGCACAGGCTTTCCTTTAAGCAGAAGAAATTGTTTGGGAATATTGCCATTCATCCTTCGACCGATACCTCCGGCAACGATGATGATATATTTTTTCAAGAACCTGAATTACAAAATTAACATGGCATCTCCGTAAGTAAAGAACTGATATTTTTGTTCTATTGCTTCACGATACGCTCTCATTATAAATTCATAACCTCCAAAAGCAGCTACCTGCATTAGCGTAGATGACAACGGCAAATGAAAATTGGTAATCATGCAAGAAGCAATACTAAATTCATACGGTGGAAATATAAACTTATTTGTCCATCCTTGATATGGTTTTAACATACCACTAATAGTAACAGAAGATTCAATAGCTTTCATTGAAGTTGTACCAACTGCACAAACTCGGTGCTTTTCTTCTTTAGCTTTATTAACTATTTGTGCGGTCTCTTCATTAATGATGCACTCTTCCGAATCCATCTTATGCTTAGTCAGGTCTTCCACATCGATGCTTCTAAAATTTCCCAAACCGGCATGCAAGGTAACTTCTGCAAATGAAACTCCTTGTAATTCTAGTCTTTTCATTAATTCTCGACTAAAATGCAATCCTGCCGATGGAGCGGCAACGGCTCCTTCATTTTTTGCATAAATGGTCTGATAACGTTCCTGATCTTCAGGTTCAATTTCTCTTAATCGTTGTATTTCTTCAGGAATAGGAGTTTTACCAAGTCCTTGAATTGTTTTTTTAAATTCCTCGTATGGGCCATCGAATAAAAACCTAAGCGTTCTTCCTCTTGAGGTTGTATTATCAATTACTTCAGCAACAAGCTGATCATCACCAAAATATAATTTATTTCCTATTCTGATTTTTCTTGCAGGGTCTACTAAAACGTCCCAAAGACGAGTTTCTGCATTCAATTCGCGCAAAAGAAATACGGTTATTTTTGCTCCTGTTTTCTCTTTCTCTCCGGTAAGTAAAGCTGGAAATACCTTGGTATTATTGAGGATTAGCACATCACCTTCTCCAAAATAATCTAAAATATCTTTAAATTCTTTGTGTTCTATGGTTTGAGTTTTTCGATCAAGAACCATCAGGCGCGATTCGTCTCTGTTTATCGTAGGATGAACTGCAATTAAATTTTGAGGTAAATGGTATCTAAATTCCGAAAGTTTCATGCTGTTAGGATTTTATGAATATAAATTCAAATATTTAAATTTATTCAAGATGAAATTAAAGGGGGTGCAAAGTTAGTATTTTTTAAGAAAAAAAATAAAATTATTTTCTTAAATCATTAATACTTTTTAAATTCTCCGCTATACCTTGTTTTCAGCATATTGCTTTTGTACTAATTCTCGCCATTGTTCTAAAGTATAGGCATTGTTAATTTCGAAATTTCCGATTCTTGTTCTGCAAAGGTTTGTAAGATAAGCTCCGCTATTCAGTTCTTTTCCGAAATCTCGAGCAACAGACCGAATATAAGTACCTTTACTGCAAACAATTTTAAAGTCAACATTTGGCAAATCAATCCTTTGGATTTCAAAACTACTTATAGTAATTGTTTTGGGTTCAATAAAAACATCTTGGTCCTCACGGGCATAACGATAAGCTCTTTTCCCATTAATTTTTTTGGCAGAGAAAATGGGAGGTATTTGTTGAAAACTTCCAGTAAATTTTTTGGCTGTAGCCAACACCATTTCTTCTGTAATATGCGAATAATCATACGTTTGATCGATTTCCTTTTCAAGATCAAATGATGGAGTTGTGGCTCCTAAAACAAAAGTTCCTGTATATTCTTTTTCAAATTCCTGAAATTCTTCAATTCGTTTGGTAAACATGCCAGTACATAAAATCAACAACCCGCTTGCCAATGGATCTAAAGTACCGGCATGACCAATTTTAATCATTCCAAGATTAATTTTTTTTCTTAAAAAAATCCGGATATTGTTAACAACGTCAAATGAAGTCCAGTCTTTTGGCTTATTTATCAGGATTATTTCACCTGTTTTAAAATCGAAAGGCATTAATGAATGGTTAAACTATGACCTGTAAAAAGAAAAATTACCAAAATAAGGCCGACAATAATCCGATAATAACCGAAAATCCTGAAACCATGCTTTGTAAGATATGAAATGAATGCTTTTATTGCAATTATTGCAATTAGTAAACCAACTAAATTTCCCAAAGCTAATAATTGGATGTTGTGGGTTGTTAAAACTTCGGGATTAATTTTATATGTATCCCAAAGACTTTTAGCAAAGGCTCCGGCCAAGGTTGGAACGGCAAGGAAAAAGGAAAATTCAGCTGCAGCTTTGCGTGTAAGTTTTTGCTGCATACCGCCAATAATTGTTGCAGCACTTCGGCTAAAACCAGGTAAAATAATTGATATTATTTGAAATATACCTATTACAAAAGAATTCTTATAAGAAATATTTTCTTCTTTTTCTATGGTTGGATGTTTAAACCAGTTGTCAACAAAAAGAAGTAAAACTCCACCCAGAAGCATAACAACAGAAATGAATATTGGCGTTTCAAGCACTTTATCAATGTGCTTTTTTAACAACAGTCCAACAATTACAGCAGGAATAAATGCAATCAACAATTTCAAATAAAAGCTTAATTTTTTGAAATCCAAAAACTTTCGCCAATAAATGATAATTACCGAAATAATAGTCCCAAATTGTATATTTTCGATAAAAAGTTTAGTGAACGTGTCTTTTTCTATTCCTAACAATGCAGATGTTAGTGCCATATGTCCGGTAGAAGAAATCGGCAAAAACTCCGTAATTCCTTCCACTATTGCAATGATAATAGCTTGAAATATTGTCATATTAGTCTTTTGACTTTTTCATTATTGCAAATATTTCAATAACATATCCCGTCAAAATAAGAATGGGAGCCAACGTCAAACGCTGAAAATTAAACATGGCTGGATTGAAAACATTTGGATCTTTAGAGCCTCCGCCTACCATCAAAATGAAGCCAAGTAAAATAAAAGCCAACCCGATAAATAATAATTTATAATTCTCTTTACCAAAGGCAAAATTGGCTGATTTTTCAGGTGCATTTTTTTGACTACCTGCAGTAGCTACTTTTTTCTGAGTCTTTATCATAGTTTTAATATTAATTTTTAAAAATATAAATCGTCGTTTCTTATTTTCAAATATTTCCTAACAGCAAAGTAAGTTGATATCCAGGAAATAAGAGCTCCCAATAGAGTTACACCTGCAAAAACGCTTAAAAACAGGTCTATTTCACGAAAAGAAACTAAATCGGGTAAATTATGCTGGGCAATAAGTAAAACAATTACTAATAATACGATGGCAAAGCCTGCAGCTATTAGCCCTTGAACAATACCTTTTATTACAAAAGGTTTACGAATAAAAAACTGCGTAGCACCTACCAACATCATGCTTTTAATTAAAAAACGTTTAGCATATACCGACAAACGTATCGTATTGTTTATTAATGCAATAGCTGCAATAAGCATCATTAAGCATAAACTTAAAATGATATAACTGATTTTATTGACGTTTTGATTAATTAAATCAACCAGTGATTTCTGATAAAAAACCTCTTTGACAATAGGATTTCTCAGCATTTTTCGTTCGATTAGAGCCAAACTATCGTTATTAGCATAATTTGCCTTTAATCTTACATCTATTGACGGTAGCAATGGATTATAACCTAAAAAATCAACAAAATCTTCGCCTAAATCTTTAGTTAAATCTTTTGCAGCTTGCTCACGGGTGATATATTCGGTACTTTTTACATATTCAGTTAAATCGAGTTTTTTTTGAAATTCGATGATGCTGGCTTCCCTGACTTTATCTTTAATAATGACAGTAAATCCAATATTTTCCTTTACATAATCCGAAAGTTTTTTCGCATGAATGATAACCAGACCCAACAATCCAAGCATAAAAAGCATTAAACTAATACTCAAAATTGTAGTGATGTAAGAAGACCTAAGTCTTCGCTTATTATATTTTTCCTCCGATTTTGACATAAATGGCGAAAGTACAAAAAAATTAAAGAATATTAAGATTCATCTTTATTTTTGATGTAAGAATATCTATAGCTACATGATTTCTACCACCTTGAGGGACAATAATATCTGCATAGCGTTTGGTTGGCTCAATAAACTGCAAATGCATTGGCTTTACCCAGGTTTCATAATGATTTAAAACTTGTTGAAACGACCTTCCGCGTTCTTCAATATCACGCCAAATAATTCGCATCAGACGATCGTCAGGATCAGCATCTACAAAAGTTTTAATATCTAACAGGGAACGTAAGCGTGGATTTGACAAAATAAGAATTCCTTCAACAATGATGACTTTCTTGGGTTCAATGGGTATTATTTCTTTAGCGCGTGCACAGGTAAGATAAGAATAAATAGGCATTTCAATACGCTGTCCACTCTTTAATAAGCTAATATGTTTTACCAGTAAATTAAATTCAATGGAAGAAGGATGATCAAAATTAATTTTTGCTTTTTCCTCGGGCGAAAGTGTACCATTATCTTTATAATAGGCATCTTGCGGAATAACGGCAACAGCATCCTTGGGCAGTTTTTTAATTATCTGACGAACTACAGTTGATTTGCCTGAGCCAGATCCTCCGGCTATACCAATTATTAACATTTTATAAATAATTGACTATACGATATTTAACCAATAACTATTAAAATATCACCTTCCATTACGTTATCGCCTTTTTTTACTTTGATATCCGTAACTTTCCCTTCTTTATCTGAATTAATATTATTTTCCATCTTCATTGCCTCAAGGCTCAATAATAGTTGCCCAATTGCAACATTATCTCCGACTTTAACATTAATATCAAGAATAATTCCAGGTAATGGCGATTTAATTGTGCCACCTCCTTTGGGCGCTGTAGGAGAAGCAGTTCGCGCCACCGATGGTGTTGAATCTGTGGATGGTACAGCTACAGAGCGTACTAAGGTAGGTGTTTTGGTTGTTTTTAACTGCCTGTCAACTTCTACTTCATAAATATTTCCATTAACACTAACTTTGGCAATATTTTCATCAATGGATTGAATATCTACTTCGTATTGATTACCTTTTATGTTGAATTTGAAATTTTTCATAAGTACTAATTTTATATTTTTAAATCCTATTCACGATTTTTGTTGTTATTAACAATTTATTTTTTAATTATTTGCCGATAACCCGGAATACGCATTGGAATTTCTCTTAAATTATATATTTTTGAGCTCCAAGGCGAATAAGGTCTCATAACCTTCTGCATAGTAATTATGGTATTTTCATAATCGTGAATATCTTTCAAGTATATATCAAGAGCCAAGCCTATTACAGCAGCTACCTCGCCAATATCAGCTTCTTGCTTTTTAACAAGTTCTATTTCAGGATCAACAGCTTTTTTTTTGTTTTTGTCCGATCCATTTTTTCTAAATATTTTATTCATGGTGTATATCCTTATAGTGGAAGATTATCATGTTTTTTGGGTGGATTAACTACTTTTTTGGTAGCTAACGATTGGAACGCGCGAATAACTCTGAAACGTGTATTACGAGGTTCTATTACATCATCGATATATCCATATTTAGCTGCATTATAAGGATTTGCAAATTTTTCCTTATATTCTTCTTCGCTTTTGCGAATAAAATCTTCTCTTTCTTTAGCATCAGAGATTTCAGCTATTTTTTTATTATTTAAGACTTCGATAGCTCCTTTCGGTCCCATCACTGCGATTTCTGCCGTAGGCCATGCATAATTAATGTCACCACGCAAATGTTTGGAACTCATTACATCGTATGCCCCACCATAAGCTTTGCGCAAAATAATTGTAACCTTGGGAACAGTGGCTTCACCATATGCATAAAGCAATTTTGCACCATGAATAATAATGCCGCCATATTCCTGAGCAGTACCCGGCAGAAATCCCGGGACATCAACAAGCGTAAGTAATGGAATATTAAAGGCATCGCAAAAACGTACAAAACGTGCAGCTTTGCGTGAAGCATTAATATCGAGCACACCTGCCAAATAGTTTGGTTGATTAGCTACAATACCTACCGGCATACCGTTGAATTTGGCAAAACCTGTTATTATGTTCGCTGCAAAATGCCGTTGTACTTCCATAAATTCATTATAGTCAACAATAGCATGAATAACATCCTTGACATCATACGGCTTGTTTGGATTTTCTGGAATAAAATAATTCAGTTTTTCATCAAGGCGGTCAATTGGATCATCACAAGGAGATAAAGGTGGTTCTTCGAGATTATTCTGTGGAATATAGCTTAAAAGCTTACGGATAAGCATCAAACCTTCTTTTTCGTCATCGGCAATAAAGTGAGTTACTCCCGACTTTGAACCATGAACCATAGCTCCGCCTAATTCTTCATCGGTAACTACTTCACCAGTAACAGTTTTAACCACTTTGGGACCAGTAACAAACATATAGCTAGTTTTCTTACTCATAACGATAAAATCGGTAAGAGCTGGTGAATACACTGCTCCGCCTGCACATGGCCCAAAAATGGCAGAAATTTGAGGTACTACACCAGAAGCTAAAATATTACGCTGAAAAATTTCGGCATATCCACCTAAACTTTTTACACCTTCCTGAATTCGTGCTCCACCACTATCGTTCATGCCAATTACTGGTGCTCCAACCTTCATTGCCTGATCCAGTACCTTGCATATTTTCTGAGCATAAGCTTCCGAAAGCGAACCTCCAAAAACAGTAAAATCCTGTGAAAATATGAATACTAACCTCCCATCAATGGTTCCATATCCGGTTACAACTCCATCCGATAAATAAGACTCTTTTTCAAGTCCAAAATCATGACAATTATGGGTTACAAACATATCAAATTCTTCGAAACTACCTTCATCAAGCAGTAAATCAATACGTTCACGTGCTGTCAATTTTCCTTTCCTGTGCTGTGAATCTATTCGTTTTTGTCCACCACCTAATTTCGCGAGTTCTCTTTTCTTTAGGAGTTCTGTGATTTTATCTTCTATAGCCATTTGATTTTTGAGTTAGTTATTTTGATCAATCATTTTTTTTCGCAAAGTTCTGTTAAAACACCAAGGGTAAATTTGGGATGTAAAAATGCAATATCCAATCCTTCAGCTCCCTTGCGTGGTTTTTGGTCTATCAATTGAATTCCTTTTGCTTGGGTTTCAATAAGTACATTTTCCAAATCATTTACAGCAAAAGCAATGTGATGCATCCCTTCACCTTTTTTTTCAATAAATTTGCCAATAGGACCTTCTGGATCTGTTGACTCCAACAATTCTATTTTTGTCTGGCCAATCATAAAAAAAGCAGTTTTTACCCGCTGCTCTTTAACTTCTTCAATAGCATAGCATTTGATGCCGAAAACATTTTCAAAATAGGAAATGCCTTGCTCTAAATTTTTAACAGCAATTCCAATATGTTCTATATGTGTTGGTTGCATAAAGTGGGTATTATTAAATTAATGTGCAAAATTATATTGTATTTTTAAAATAAAAAGGGAAATCAAGAAAATAGAAAAATATTTTTATTCATATTTAAAAAGTCTGAATTAAATTCAGGCTTTTTCTTATGTTTCATTTTTTTGGCGATGGACAAGTGGTAATTCCAAAAACAGAATAGATGCCACACCATCCCATTATTCCTGTGGCAATAAAAATTAATGCCAATATACCTAAAATCCAGAACCAAATTCCGGTAGCTACCGCTGTAACAATTAAAAGTATAAATATAATTGCTACCATAAAGCGAATAATTTTGTCAATGTTTCCAACGTTTTTTTTCATAACACGCCTCCTGCATTTTTAATTAATAATTCTCAAATGTAGCAATAATTTTAATAAAATTTTAATCTATCCGTTAATTTCTTTTTTTACCATTGACAACTATTTTATTTTATATTTTTCCTGAAAACACTTGCGACACAGCGGTTCGTAACTATCTTTTTCGCCAAGCACTACTAATTTATCATTTGTAATGGTTCGATGCGAATAATGAGCAAGTTCGCCACAGTTCATACAAACGGCATGAACTTTTGTAACATATTCTGCAGTAGCAAGTAACGCAGGAATTGGACCAAATGGTTTTCCAAGATAATCCATATCCAGTCCTGCTACAATAACCCGCATACCTTCATTTGCCATCTGATTACAAACAAAAGGCAGCTCAGCATCAAAAAATTGCGCTTCATCAATTCCTATGACATCTACCTCATTGGTGTAAAGCAATATTTGTGAAGCGCTTTGTACCGGAGTGGATAAAATAAAATTTTCGTCATGAGAAACAACATTTATTTCATCGTATCGTTTATCTACCTCGGGTTTAAATATTTCAACTCTTTGACGGGCAATTTTTGCCCGCTTTAAACGCCGTATTAATTCTTCGGTTTTACCTGAAAACATAGAGCCGCAAATGACTTCAATCCAACCTTTTCGTTTTGCAGGATTAATGGTATTTTCTAAAAACATTGCTATGTATAATTTTTTTAATATCTTTATCCGTTATTTTCATTTAACAAATTTAGAACAAACATCCATTCAATCATAAAATATTTCAACTTTTATTATGCAAAAAACAATTGTAAAAGAAAAAATCAGTATGCAACTTGAAACTATAGTGGAGCATTTTCAAGTAATTAGCAATTATAAAGAAAAAATATCCCAAATAGAGCTTGATCTGCTAAAAGAACAAGTTAGGAATTTGTACGATAACCTTTATCTACTTGAAAAGATGAATAATTTGAATGTTCCTGATGTTCTCGATTCAAAAAAAGAAGTAGAATCAGAAAAAATTTCTATTCCCGAACCGCCAAAAAACATATTTAAAACACCACATACAGACTCTTTATCTCAACCGGCTGAAAAAATAAAATCTGACAGAGAATATGAACCTGAAATTAAAATAGAAGTTGAAAAAAAACCACTTTCCTCATCCAAACCTTCTTATGATCTATTTGATACACAACCATCTACTATTGCTGAAAAATATGCTGGCAATTCTCAAACGTTAAATGACAATTTATTGAAACAACAAAAAGAGAAAATCCTTGCAGAGGAATTACAATTAAAGCATATTGCTAAGCTAAAATCTGCAATTGGAATAAACGATAAATTTTTATTTATTAATGAACTCTTTGAAGGCAATATGCGGGAATATGATATTGCTATAACACAACTTGATAACTTTCATTCCTTTAATGATGCATTAGAATATATTAACCAGATGAATGAAAAATTTGAATGGAGCACAAATTCTACATCTTTAATAAAATTAAAAGATTTTTTAAAACGCCGGTATCCTGAGTAATAAACTAATATAGAAAATTTTCGTATGGATAGCGCTTGCGATGTAGCTCTTTTACTTCATTGTACAGTAAATTCTTTAACTCATCAATATTCTGTTTTGTCTTAGCCGATATAAACAAAGCAGGGGCATTGATTTTTGACATCCATGTTTTTTTCAAATCGTTCAAATTGGAAATCTTTACATCTTCCAGTTCCAGTGGCAAATCTCCGAATTGTATTTTCTCATACTTGTAAACATCAATTTTGTTAAACACAACAATTGTAGGTTTTTCTGAAACAGATATTTCTAATAATGTTTGCTTAACAACTTCAATCTGTTCTTCAAAATTAGAATGAGAAATATCAACGACATGCAATAAAATATCCGCTTCCCTAACTTCATCAAGCGTTGATTTAAAAGATTTTATAAGTCCATGCGGTAATTTACGAATAAATCCTATAGTATCAGTTAATAGAAAAGGAAGATTTTCAAAAACTACTTTGCGTACAGTTGTATCTAAAGTAGCAAATAGTTTATTTTCAGCAAAAACATCCGACTTACTTAACAAATTCATTATCGTCGATTTCCCAACATTAGTATAACCAACCAAGGCTATCCTAATCAAATCCGCTCGTTTGCTTCGCTGGGTTATTCTTTGTTTATCAATGGACTCCAGCTTTTCCTTTAACAATGAAATTTTTTTTCTGATAATGCGCCGATCGGTTTCAATTTCTTTTTCACCGGGACCTCGCATCCCCATACCGCCTCTTTGTTTAGTTAAATGTGTCCACATCCTTGTAAGCCGTGGTAAAAGATATTGATATTGCGCTAATTCAACCTGAGTTCTGGCTTCGGCAGTATGTGCCCTGCGTGCAAAAATATCAAGTATAAGGGTTGTTCTATCCAGAACTTTACATTGCAAAATATTTTCAATGTTTCGGATTTGCGAAGGGGTAAGTTCATCATCAAAAACAGCTACATCAATTTGAGATGCATCTACATATTCTTTAATTTCGTCTAATTTTCCTGAGCCAACATAGGTTCTACTATCGGGAATATCCAAGGACTGGATAAACCTTTTTTCAGGCTCTCCACCAGCTGTGTCAACAAGGAATTCAAGTTCATCAAGGTATTCATTAATACATTTTTGATCCTGTTTTTTATTAATCAAACCTATTAGAATTGCCTTTTCTTTTTTTTCGGCAGTATCGAACATAAATTATAAAATTCATTGATTTTCCGACAAAAACGGAAAAATCATCTTAAATATTTTATTTAACGTAAAATAATGTTGGGAAAAATGGCATACTATTGAGTATTCCTTATTTCTCTTAAATTTTTAAGTTTTTCTTGATATGCTTTATTTTGAGGATCAATGGAACCAACCTTATTGTAATTCTGGTCAGCTCCATTATAATCTTTCAATTCCAAACAAATATCGCCCAACAATAAATATTCATCTATGGAAACCGGGTTGTATGCAATGCAATTATCTAATATTATTTTTTTAGCCTCCTGCCATTTATTTTGATTATACAATATCTCTGCCTTTTTGAAATAATAGTACCAAATAGGATTATTTTCAATGGCTAAGTTTACACAAGTAAGCGCTTTGTCAAACTCTTTATTTTCTATATAGATATTCAAAATATACTTTCTGGTCATTATAAATTTGGGATACGCCTTTTCAGCTTTTTCAAAATATTGAATTGCAGCATCTGTCTGGTTTAATTCTATACAAGTTTTCCCTAAATAATATAAAGCCAATGGGTTATTGCTAACATACCGATCGGCCTTTTCAAAGCAAGTTTTGGCTTTTTCAAAGGATTGAACGTTTTCATAACTAAGCCCTTCATTCAATAAAGAGATTATTTTGGGTTGGGTCTCAGAAAGTGAAAAAAACAAAAAATAGGTTTCAAGAGCTTCTAATAATTTTTCATCGGTACACCCCAGATATGACTTATAAAGTGGTTGTATAAAAAGCGATTTATCCTTATTTCCCAATAAGTTAATGACTGAAAATATTTCAAAAAAAGGTTGTGGTTGCGTATTTACCTGAGCTTGCAAATTTGAAATAGCCTCTTCATTTAAAATAAACCTATTTTGAATGATGTTATAATTAATATATTTGACAACCATTTCAAAATCTGTCAGCCAATCCATATCTTTTAATTTTTCATAATCCTCCTTGAATTTGTATACGTTTTTAATATTAATCGTATCAATACCCGAATTTATCTTGACGGAATCATTAAAAAAATATAATTTAACCAAAAGATCGACATATAGTCTGAATTGAAAACTCTCATATTTTCCTTTACTAAAAATTGAAAGTACCTGTTTTTTAAATAATTCGGTTAATTGTTCTGTTTTTATATCCAGATTATTTGAAAAATTTTCCATTCTATTTTTAAAGCCATTATCAATAGTATCTTTCTGGTTTATATCATATTTATCAAAATATAAATTAAAACTAATTTTTGCCGCATTCAGCGATTTTTTCATATTTTTAATTTCTTCTATCTGAGTCTCAGTAACAGTTTTGGATGTCAATGAGCATAAAGATGCGAATGTATTTTCATTATCTTCCAAATAATCATTAATTGTTTTATTTATCAATTCACGGGAAGAATTATAAAACGAATAAGACGATATCTCCTCTGAAATATTTAAAAAATACTGTAAATTATCATACGCTTTCAGATATTCTCTATCCCCATAATACTTTTTGCCATTAGTAAAATAAGTATAGTAGGTAGTATAATTAGGCCAAAATTGTTCTTTGATTGCTAAAGACTCAGAATATCCTAAATCATTAGTAAAAACGAATGGTTTGATTAACAGTATCTGTGATTTTGAAAATGACGCAACTAATTTGGATGGATTGATAAGTACAACTTCGTTAGCGTTAATAACCGTTTCGTTTTGTTTAATATTAACATCTGACCCATATCTCTCAATATCTTTTGTACCGAATGTCCAGTTTTCTTTTTCATCCGGGGTGTAAGCAAAATAAATATTGGGATTTTGCAAAAATTTATCGAGTGAAACAGGAGTTGAACCATCCATTGAACAAAAAGTAATTTTAATATGTTTTCCACTTTTATTAAATACCGTTCCTTTACTTACCAACAACTTTGTTTCTTGCCCGTAAATAAAAGAATTTTCAAAAAGAAGAAAACAGATTAAACAACAAATACAACCAGTTTTAAATAATAGTTTTTTCATCCGTAAATAGTTTTAAAATTAGGAGTGGATGGAACTTCGTTCTCCCGAATGTCTGGAAAAATTCGTTACATCATAACATGATTTATTCTTTATTAATATTATACCTAAGTCAGTTTATCTTAATTTTATATTTATCCATCTGTAAATATTTTTAATTCTTCTTCAAAAATATTTCCTTTAGACTCTCAAAATTATCAATTAATTATTTATTCTACGCTCCTATTTACAATTTTTTCTTTAGTTAAATTATTGGGCAGTTTTAGATAAGTACTGTCATAACCTATTGCTTTTAAGCGTGAACTTTTAACTCCTTTTCAAATTTCAAATCAAATAAATCAAAACAGCCAAGAAGAAGCAAAGCCTTTCCTCTTTTCAAAAAAGGCTGCTAATATAATGTATATTCCTTTATTTTACAATGATTAACTGTTTTTTTAAAAATATTTTTTAAAAAAACCTTTCATAAAATACACTGTTAGTGCATAATACAATAATAATCAACTTTTTGTAGGTTATTTTAATCATTTTTTCTTTTAAATTTTTGGATATAATTTGGAAAATGGTTTTCTTTGCACCCTTAAACCAAAAAAGGAGAAAAACATGTCTGACATTGCAACAAAAGTAAAAGCTATCATAGTTGATAAGCTTGGTGTTGATGAAAATGAAGTTACACCTGAGGCAAGTTTCACTAACGATTTAGGCGCCGATTCTCTGGATACTGTTGAATTAATTATGGAATTTGAAAAAGAATTCAACATTGCTATCCCTGATGATAAAGCAGAAAAAATCAGCACAGTAGGTGAAGCTATCTCTTACATCGAAGACAATACGAAATAATTTTCATTTTAATGAAGTTAAAACGAGTAGTTGTTACTGGCCTTGGTGCACTAACCCCATTAGGGAATTCCGTAGAAACATTCTGGAAGGGTTTAATTAATGGGGTTAGTGGTGCTAATGCCATTTGCCGTTTTGATGCATCAAAATTTAAAACGCAGTTTGCTTGCGAAGTTAAAAATTTTGATCCTCTTCAATATTTTGATCGTAAAGAATCCCGTAAATATGATCCTTATGCACAATTTGGCTTAGCATCTGCTAATGAAGCCATTGAAAATTCGGGGTTGGATTTGAATAAAATTGATTTGGACAAAGCCGGAGTAATTTGGGCTTCAGGTATAGGTGGATTAATCACATTTTATGAAGAAGTATCTGCTTTTGCTTTAGGCGATGGCACACCTCGCTTTAACCCATTTTTTATACCCAAGATGATAGCCGATATTACAGCTGGACATATTTCTATTAAATATGGATTTCGCGGGCCTAACTTTGCAACTGTCTCAGCTTGTGCATCTTCTGCCAATTCACTAGTAGATGCATTCAATTATATTCGTTTAGGAAAAGCAAATGTATTTATTACCGGAGGATCTGAAGCTTCGATAAACCAGGCTGGCGTTGGTGGATTTAATGCCATGCATGCTTTATCGACTCGAAATGATGATCCGCAAACCGCCTCGCGGCCTTTTGATAAAGATCGTGATGGTTTTGTAATGGGCGAAGGCGCAGGAGCCGTTATTTTTGAAGAATTAGAGCATGCTCTTGCACGCGGTGCTAAAATTTATTGTGAAGTGATGGGCGGTGGATTATCAGCCGATGCTTATCATATGACTCAACCCGATCCTGAAGGATTAGGCGCTCAAAAATGCATGCAATATGCACTTGAAGATGCTGGTATGGATTCTTCTGAAATTGACCACATCAATACTCATGGCACTTCTACTCCACTCGGAGATGTGGTTGAGCCTAAAGCTATTGTGAATTTATTTGGTAAACACGCCAAAAACATTAATATCAATTCTACCAAATCTATGACCGGCCATCTACTTGGCGCTGCCGGGGCTATTGAAGCTATAGCATCCATTTTATCTGTTTATAATGATTTGGTACCACCTACCATAAACCATTTTACTGACGATCCAGGCATACCGGACTTAAATTTTACATTTAATAAGGCTGAAAAAAGGGTAGTTAATGCTGCTTTAAGCAATACTTTTGGTTTTGGAGGTCATAATGCTAGCATTATTTTCAAAAAATTCAGAGACTAAACTTAATCATTGAATTTAACCAAGATTAAACCGGTTAAAGCATTTTTCTCTTCTGATAAAGAGTTATATGATGCTATTAAAAATATCTTTGGTTTTTATCCGGCTAATATTTTTTTATATAAACTCGCTTTCCGCCATAAGTCGGTGGCTGAAGAATCGTATAATGGAGTAAAAATAAGCAATGAACGACTCGAATATCTCGGCGATGCTATTTTAGGAGCCATCGTTGCCGATTATTTATTCAAGATTTTTCCCTACAAAGATGAAGGTTTTTTAACCGAAATGCGATCGAAAATTGTTAGCAGAGCATCCTTAAACAAGTTATCTCAAAAACTTGGTATTGATAAACTTATCCAATCCAATCAAGATTCCAAATCGGCTTATCGCTCGATGAAAGGTGATGCTTTTGAAGCCTTTGTTGGAGCTATGTATTTGGACAAAGGTTACAAATACTCTAAAAAAATCATTGTAAATCACATCATTAATTTTCATTTTGATATTGATGTTCTCGAAAACCTTGATACCAATTTTAAAAGCAAGCTGATTGAATGGGCACAAAAAGAAAAAAAATCAGTTGAATTCAATGTGATTGATGAAGTTGGAAGTGGATACAATAAACAATATGTGGTTGAAATTCTCATAGAAAAGAAATCAATGGGAAAAGGGCAAGATTATTCAATAAAATCTGCCGAACAAAATGCTTCAGAAAAAGCTTGGAAAATGCTTGAAGTTACCCAGTAAATACTATTTAAGGCTAATTTATTATTTTGAATCCAATAATTGAGTACTTTTAACCTCATAATTTTTTTTATCTAAATGGTTAAAAACATTCTCTCTTCTTTTGAGTTTGATTCTGATATTCAAATTATCGGAATAGCCTATCATTTACCTGACTACCGTTTGTCCTTTAGTATTAACCAACAATTTGGTTTCAATTTAAAAAAACTCCCTGACTTACCCGTTTTTTGTACTAAAAATAAACAACCCCTACCCTTTTCATTGTATTTTTACGAAGATGACGATTTATTAAATTCTTACTATTTAATATCCAACGAAAACGGAAAACTGGTACCTTCTTTTCACAAAATCGATTTTTTTTTAATTATAACAGGAGACGTGGATTCTCAAGAATATGCTCAAATATTAAAAACATTGCGAAATTTACCCAACGTAATTACTGCGGTTAACATAGAAATTTCTTCTGTAAAAAATTACGACAATATATTGCACGATCTTGAAATCCACATGAATAAACTAACCAAAACAGAAAAAAAACAAAATTAAGATTTTGGAAAAGCGGAAAGCATATATCTTTGTTTTTTTACAATTTTTATTTATCGGCATTATTTTAGTTACTGGAAAAATAATAGCCAAAAATAAAATATGTTTTTTCATTGAATTATTTGGCATACTAATTGGTTGCTGGGCTATAATTTCCCTTAAAATTGGTAATTTTAATGCTACACCTACCATTAAAAAGAATGCACACTTAGTAAAACATGGTCCCTACAAACTTCTCCGCCATCCGATGTATTTAGCTGTATTACTTGTCGTTTTTGCTTTGATATTTAATGATTTTACATTGGGGAGACTCTTTGCCGGAATCTTTTTATTTATTGTACTCATTTTTAAACTATTTTATGAAGAAAAACTTCTTTTAGCTCATTTTAAAGAATATTCCGATTACATGAAAACAACCAACCGATTTATTCCATTTATTTTTTAATTTTTTTGGACAATTAATATTTTTTATACTTTTGTTTCGTAATTTTACGAAATACGAAATGAAAACAAATTATACTGAAAATCAAGTAAAACTTGCACGTTTTGCCAAAGCACTTTGCCATCCGGCACGTTTGCGCATCCTCGAAATGCTTGCCGGACAAAATTGCTGCTACAGCGGAAACATGGCGACAGAACTGCCAATTGCACTTTCCACACTTTCGCAGCACTTAAAAGAACTAAAATCTGCCGGACTGATTCAGGGTGAAATCAATCCTCCAAAAATCAAATATTGTATCAACCGCGAAAACTGGGAACTTGCCCGGCAATTGATGAATAGTTTTTTTGAAACAGAGATAAAGACCAGCAAAACATGCGAATAAAATTTTCGATCAAAGAACAAACAAAGTATTTTTTGCTGATTTTTCTACCGGTGTGGTTCATCATTTATCATTATCTGAAGCCGTTAAGCAATTATCTGATTGATGATGCCTTTGGACTTACAGCCGGTCAGCATCTTACCGAAGCACTTCGGTTTTTCATCTTTGAAGTTCCCAAAGTACTGTTACTTCTTACTTTAATAATTTTCGGGGTAGGAATATTGCGTTCCTATTTTTCACCGGAAAAAACACGGAAAATTCTGGAAGGCAAATCCTTGTTTACCGGCAATGTGTTTGCAGCCTTGCTTGGCATCGTAACTCCTTTTTGCTCCTGCTCCGCCATTCCTTTGTTCCTTGGTTTTGTGGAAGCCGGCATTCCGCTGGGTGTTACATTTTCCTTTCTCATCGCTGCACCCATGATCAATGAGGTGGCAATCGTTTTACTTTTCGGAATGTTTGGTTGGCAAACAGCAATAATTTATGTAGTTACCGGACTGATTATTGCCATTACAGCCGGTTGGATTATCGGGCGGTTGCATCTGGAACATTGGGTTGAAGGCTGGGTTTACGAAACCAAAGTCGGCCATGCTGGTCTGGAAGAAGAAAAATTAAAATTCGGCGACCGGATACAATTCGGACTACAAGCTGTGAAAGACATCGTTGGGAAAGTATGGCTGTATGTTGTACTTGGAATTGCGGTAGGTGCCGCTGCTCATGGCTATGTACCGGAAGATTTTATGGCAGCTTTGATGGGAAAATCAGCATGGTATTCCGTGCCGCTTTCGGTACTCATCGGAGTACCATTGTATTCCAATGCCGCAGGGATTATTCCCATTGTTTCGGTGCTGATAGAAAAAGGTGCTTCGCTGGGAACAGCACTGGCATTTATGATGGCAGTTATCGGACTTTCGCTGCCCGAAATGATTATTCTTCGAAAAGTATTAAAACTTCCGTTGATATTCACTTTTATAGGTGTGGTAGCCACCGGAATCATGATTGTAGGATTTTTGTTTAACTTAATATTTTAAAAATATGAAAATTAAAATTTTAGGAACAGGATGTTCCAATTGTAAAAACTTAGAGAAAACTACCCTAAATGCTCTTGCAGAAATGAATTTAGCAGCCGAGGTAGAAAAAGTAGAAGATATTCAGAAAATTATGGCATACGGCGTCATGCGAACACCTGCGCTGGTGATAGATGAAAAAGTTGTCTTAAACGGAAGAGTACCTTCGGTAAGCGAATTGAAAGAAATTATTGGAAAATATGCTAATTTGCAAATTAGTTAATGTGCTAATAAGATGATTGTTAATTAAATATTTTAAAATATGAAAAAATTATGGATTATTGTAGCCTTTCTGACGATTGGCACCTTGGTTTTCAGCCAGAAAACAACAACAAAAGCAACTACACCCAAAGCAAAGGTTTTGGTTTATTATTTCCATGGAGCGCAGCGTTGTCCAACCTGTCTTTCCATTGAAGCAAACACCAAAAAAACGTTGGAAACCTATTTTAAAAAAGAAGTAGCAGATAAAACCATTGTTTTCTCGGTAGTAGATGTGGATGAGGCAAAAAATGAAAAACTTGCAGCAAAATACGAAGCCTCGGGTTCGGCATTGCATGTGGTACAGGTAGTGAAAGGCAAAGAAAAAGATGAAGACCTGACCAATTTTGCATTCAGCTATTCGCGCAACGAACCGGAAAAATTCATCAAAGGGCTGAAGGATAAAATTTCAAAAAAATTAGCTAATTAGCTAATTATCACATTATGAATTTCTTTCAGCAACTTCTCGACAGTACAACCGCACCGTTGTTAACGGCATTCCTTCTCGGTTTAATGACTGCCATCAGTCCGTGTCCACTGGCAACTAACATCACCGCCATTGGTTATATCAGCAAAGATATCAAAGACCGGCGAAAGGTGTTTATCAACGGTTTGCTTTACACTTTGGGCAGAGCCATCACCTATACCGGATTGGGTGTTATTTTGTATTTTGGAGCAAGCAAATTCCAGATTTCACGACTATTTCAGGCAAATGGAGGAAAAATATTAGGCCCATTGCTGCTCATCGTCGGGATTTTAATGCTTGATGTGATAAAATTCAGGTTGCCCGGAGGAGGTAGTCTCACCGATAAAATCAGCTCAAATTTAAAATTTAATTCCGGCTGGAGTGCTTTGCTGCTTGGGATCATTTTTGCAATAGCTTTTTGTCCGTATTCCGGTGTACTGTATTTTGGGATGCTCATTCCCATCACCATAACGAGCGTAAGCGGGCTTTACCTTCCATTGGTCTTTGCCATTGCCACAGGCTTGCCGGTAATAGTCATTGCCTGGCTTTTAGCTTACAGTATTTCGGAAATCGGTGTTTTTTATGACAGAATCAAAACCTTCGAACGATGGTTCCGAAGGATTGTAGCAGCTATTTTCATCCTTGGCGGAATATATTACCTGTATGTATTTTATTTTTAACAGAAAACCATGAAAATCCTGATTTTATGTACCGGCAACTCCTGCCGCAGCCAGATGGCAGAAGGTTTCCTCCGTTCGCTGCATCCGGAATGGAAAATCTTTTCGGCAGGCACAAAACCCGAAAAGGAAGTCAATCCTTTAGCTGTAAAAGTAATGAAAGAGGTTGAAATAGATATAAGTCATCAACAACCTAAAAGTATTCAACAATTTATTGACTATGATTTTGACTATATGATTACCGTGTGTAACAATGCCCGCGAAAGTTGCCCAATGTTTACAGGAAAAGTAAAACATCGTCTGCATATCGGTTTTGAGGACCCTGCTGATGCCCGTGGCAATGAAGACGAAAAACTTAAAGTTTACCGTCGCGTACGAGATGAGATAATGAATCAATTTGCTAATTTGAAAATTATTTGATTTGAAAAATTAGATGTTATGAAAGCTGACTTTTACATAAAATAAAGATTGCCATAAAAGAAGCCGATGAAACGGAATATTGGCTAACACTCTGTGAAATGTCAAAAAATTATCCTAAAAATGAACAGTTAAAAATAAAAACTTCAATCCATGATCAACATTCTTTCTAAAATAATCAGTTCATCGAAAGCTATTTGAGTCATTTTCAAATTAAACCATTTTCAAATTTTCAAATTATAAAAATATGCCTTCACAAAAAAGATTAAAATTTCTCGACCGTTATTTAACGCTCTGGATTTTCCTGGCCATGTTTGCCGGAGTGATATGGGGCTATCTTTATCCTGGAATTGCAAAATTTTGGAATACTTTCAGTTCCGGAACCACCAACATTCCCATTGCCATTGGGCTCATCGTGATGATGTATCCGCCACTGGCAAAGGTGAAATACGAAGAACTGGGAAAAGTCTTTAGAAATTGGAAAATATTGTTGCTTTCGCTGGTGCAAAACTGGCTCATCGGTCCGGTGCTGATGTTTGCGCTGGCGATTCTGTTTCTTCAGGATTACCCTGACTATATGATCGGACTGATTCTGATTGGCTTGGCACGATGTATCGCCATGGTGATCGTATGGAACGATCTTGCCAAAGGCGACACTGAATATGCTGCCGGCTTGGTAGCCTTCAACAGCATTTTCCAGGTGTTGTTTTTCTCAGTTTATGCCTGGGTGTTTATCACCATTTTGCCCGGAATATTTGGATTGAAAGGTATAGAAGTAAACATCACCATTGGCCAGATTGCCAAAAGCGTTTTCATTTATTTGGGTATTCCTTTCCTTGCCGGCATCATCACCCGGTTTCCACTTATCCGGCTGAAAAGCAAGGAGTGGTATCAAACCCGTTTTATTCCAAAAATCAGTCCGCTCACACTCATCGCTTTGCTATTCACCATTCTGGTCATGTTTTCGCTCAAGGGCGAATATATTATACAATTGCCATTAGATGTGGTCAGGATAGCCATTCCGCTACTGATTTATTTTGTGGTGATGTTTCTGGTTTCCTTTTTTATGGGAAAGAAAATCGGAGCCGGTTACCCGAAAACGGCAACCATTTCGTTTACTGCCGCGAGCAATAATTTTGAATTAGCCATAGCCGTGGCTGTAGCCGTGTTTGGAATCAATTCCGGAGAGGCTTTTACTGCTGTAATCGGCCCGCTGGTGGAAGTTCCGGTGATGATAGGGCTGGTGAATGTGGCTTTGTACTTTAAAGGAAAATACTTTGCAAAAGTTTAAATTATCATAGTATGAATCAGTGGTTTGAAAATAAAGGATTAAAAATCGGAGAAATAGTTTTTCTCTCTCCCTGTCAGGCAGCCGAAGCCATCGAAAATGGAGCTGTCCTGGTTGATATACGGGAAGATTTTGAAATTGACATGAAAGCTTTTGCCGTAGAGCAGATTCTTTTTTGTGCAAACGGTAGCCTGAAGTCGGATTTCCATTCTCTGCCTTTGGGCAAACCGCTGATAATTGCCGATTCCGTAGGATTGCACAGCAAACCGGCGGCGCTTTTTCTTTTAGAAAACGGATTTACCGATGTGGCAGTACTTAACGGTGGTATTGCCGACTGGGAACGCGACGGGTTGCCATTGCTTTCCGATGCCAGTCAGCGGTTGAGCGGACAATGTATGTGCCAGTTGAAACCACGCGAAAAAAAGAAATAACCCGACCTTCCAGAGTCATCCGAAGGCAGACCTGGAAAAGTCAAAAAAAGATAACCGACTCTGGCAGGTTCGCCTCCGGCGAAATTTACCAGGTCAAAAACCAAATAATTAATAACCATTAACAAACAAATCATGAAAACACCTGAAAAAATCAAAGAAATCGTACAGGAAAAGTACGGACAAATTGCTAACCAGAGCAAAGCTCAAAATGAAACTTCCCTCTGCGGATGCGGCACCTCTTGCTTTGGTGTTGAATACTCTGTATTTAACGAAGACTACAAAAATCTGGAAGGCTACAACCCCGATGCCGATCTTGGCTTGGGCTGCGGATTGCCTACTGAATTTGCCCTGATAAAAAAAGGCGATACGGTGATTGACCTCGGCTCGGGAGCCGGCAACGACTGCTTTGTTGCCCGTGCCATCACCGGCGAAACCGGAAAAGTTATCGGCATAGATTTTACGGAAGAAATGATCCAAAAGGCCCGTGAAAATGCCGAAAAATTAGGTTTCAACAACGTGGAATTCCGCTTTGGCGACATCGAGAAAATGCCTGTAACCGCCAATAAAGCCGATGTTATCGTAAGCAATTGCGTACTTAACCTGGTCCCCGACAAACAGAAAGCCTTTGCCGAAATTTATCGTGTGCTCAAGCCTGGCGGACATTTCAGCATTTCCGATGTAGTGCTCAGGGGCGAACTTCCCGAAAAACTAAAGGATTATGCCGTCATGTATGCCGGATGTGTTGCCGGTGCGTTGCCGCAGGAAGATTACCTTGGCATTATTGCCGAAACAGGTTTTAAAAATGTAAAAATTCAAAAAACCAGGGTCATTACCCTGCCCGACGAAATCCTGCTGCAATATCTTGATAAACAAGAGTTGGATGCTTACCGCAACAGCGAAAACGGCATTTTCAGCATCACCGTGTATGCCGAAAAGCCCGGCTGCGGATGTGGAACAGAGTGTTGCTAAATTATAATTCAGTCAGTGATTTAAACGCTGGCTGAATTATTCATCCTATTAATCTAATATTTCACCCTTTCTCACTGATCTGACGGAGCAGTTTTTCATTTACTATTGTTATTTCACGGTTTTTAATCTCGAGGATTTTTTCGTTATGAAACTCTGTAAGAATACGGCTGGCACTTTCCCGTGTGATACCGGTCAAATCTGCCAGATCTTGTCGCGAAACCGGTAATGTAAATGTGTTGGAGCTATAAATTTCATTGGCAAAAAACAGAATAGCTTCAGCAACCCTGCCAATGTTTTGTTTCTGTGCATTATTGAGACAACTCTGGAAATTTTGTAGTTCTCCTTTACTCAGATCAAGAATAATTTGATAGGCAAAATCGCTATTCTCATAAATAAATTTCCTAAAGATATTAACATCAATGAAACAAACGGTAGTATCCTCAATAGCAGAAGCCGAAAAATGATTCACCTTATCGCCAAAAGTACTCGGAAGACATAGATAGGCCGGGGCTTTGGTTATTTTTTTAATTTTTTCTCTGATAGGTCCTTTGACATGAATTTTAACCAAACCGGACTTTATATATACCACATTTGTAGAAAGGGCATCCTGTTTAATAATAATATCTCCTGTTTTAAAATGAGCTTCAGCACAGTTATTTTCCAATATACTAATCTCATTTTCATTTAGCTTTTGTGTCGCAAATGATTTCAGATTACAGGATTTGCAAATAGTTCTTTCCATTTTTATCTGTTAAAGTTGCAAAAGTAATAAAATGTGATTTATATCACACGATTTTTTGCTAATCCGCACTACCTAATTGAATCTACATATACAAAAGCTTACTAATTTTGTTGGCAGATTATAAATACGTTGAAAAAACTGAAACATGTCATTAGAAGTAGAAAATCAATTAAAAATACTTGAAAATCAATTAAAAAAACTCCAGGAAGCACAACCCAATGATCAAATATCCATCATTGTTTTTTCAGGCGATTTGGATAAGGTTTTAGCAGCAATGATTATTGCCACCGGGGCTAAAGCAATGGATATGGATGTGAAAATGTTCTTTACTTTCTGGGGAACCACGATGTTGCGCGATAAAAATAAATCGGTAAAAGATAAAAACTTCATGTCGAAAATGTTTGGTTTTATGCTCCCCAAAGGTAGCACCAAGCTTAAACTATCCAAGCTTAACATGGGTGGCATGGGTACTGCAATGATGAAAGATCTGATGAAAAAAAAGCATGTTGCTTCGCTCGAAGAAATGATTGCCACCGCCGGCGAATTGGGTGTTGAAATTTGTATCTGTCAGATGTCAATGGATCTGATGGGCTTCAAAAAGGAAGAAATGATAAATTACCCCAATCTTAAATACGTTGGTGTAGGAACATATCTGGCCGATGCCGGAGAGAGTAAAATACAACTTTTTATATAAAAAAGATGTCTCCGGGAGATTGTGGTTATAGTCATACTATTGCACAAACCTGTTCAATCGGCATATCTAAAAACGGAAAATAAGAATATCTAAAAAATCAATACTTAATAAAAAATATTATTATGACAACTGAAGAATTAAAAGCATTAAAAAGTGATAAATTAGTAGATGCACGGGGAACTGCTTGCCCAGGTCCGTTATTGGCTGCAAAGAAAGCTGTTGCCGACATTCAGCCCGGACAGATTATGGAAATATTATCGTCCGATGAAGGTACTACAAACGACATTCCCAAATGGTGTAAAAAAATGAATTACGAATATTTCGGTACCATTGAAGAAGATGGTATGTACCGATTGTTTTTAAAGAAATAATTTAATGAATATTAATCCACAGCCTAAGATACTGGTTTTTTCTACAGAAAAAATATCGGATCCGGCACTGGATTTAGCTGGACTGCTGAAAAAACACTATCCGTTTACCATTTACGCCATCAGCGTACCGTGTTCAAGTTGCATTAAGCCCCGATGGATCATGCATGCTTACGAAAAAGGCTTTGCAGGTGTATTCATTGCTGCCGATGGAACCGATTGCTCGTATGGCGAATCGTGCGGAGAAAAGACTTCACAAACTGTAGCAACAACTCATCAAATGATGCGTGAAAAAGGATTAAAGCCTTCACAGCTAAAAATGGCGGCTATTTGTTCGGTGTGTGCTGAACCTTTTGTAAAACAAATAACCAGTTTTATGAAAGAACTGGAGAAAAAAGAAAACTCATAATACCGGCAAAACATAAAATGGAAATAAAAAGAACAGATTATGATGTACTGATTATTGGAGCAGGGATTGCAGGCGAGGAATCTGCTCTTAAACTCGCCGATATGGGTTTTCGTATTCTATTAATTGAAAAAGAACCTTCCATCGGCGGAAAGATGATTCTTCTGAGTAAGGTTTTTCCGACTCTTGACTGTGCAGCTTGTATTACCACACCCAAAGTATCCGAAACGGCCCGTCATCCGAATATTACCCTACTTACGCTTACCGAAGTCGAAAGCATCATTAAAGAAAGTAGCGGCCTTTTTTCGGTCATCCTGAAAAAGCATCCGCGCTACATAACAGAGCAGGACTGTACCGGTTGCCAGGAATGCGAAACCGTTTGTCCGGTGGTAGTAAAAGATCAATTTCAGTTTGATCTGGTTGCCCGTAAGGCTGTGTACATTCCTTTTAACATTGCCAATCCGCGCATTGCACTCATTGATATTGAAAATTGTATGTTATGCGGAGCCTGCGAACAAAAATGTCCATCTCATGCTATTGATTTTACCCAACAGGAAGAAACTATCCAGATACAGGTAAAATCGGTAATTATTGCTACCGGGTTTAAATTGTTCGACCCTATTCATATTGAACATTACGGATACGGAAAATTCAAAAATGTGATAACTTCCATGCAAATGGAAAGAGAACTTGCCCCTACACGTCCCTTTAACAATATATTAAGGCCATCGGACGGGAAAGTGCCCGACAAGATTGCCTACATTTTCTGTACCGGTTCCCGCGACCATACTGTTGGTAATCCTATTTGTTCGCAGGTATGCTGCATGTATTCCACCAAGCAGGCTCAGTTGCTGATGGGAGCTTTGCCATTGGCCGACATCAGCTTGTATTATATCAATATAAGAGCTTTCGGAAAAGGATTCAACGAGTTCTACATGCAAGCCAAGGATATGGGCGCTAATTATGTAAAAGGAAAAGTTGCCTCTGTTTCAGAAAAAGAAAACGGGAACCTGGTTCTGCGTTATGAAGACATTACTTCCGGAAAGGTTTCCGAAAGCGAACATGATCTGGTGGTTCTATCCGTAGGACTTCTGGCAAACCCTGAAATAACAAAGGTTTTCAAAAATGTAACGCTGGAAACGGATCCTCTTAACTACATCAAACAACCTGATTTGCTGCAAAGTCCTGCATCAACGTCCGTTGAGGGCGTATTTGTTGCCGGAACGGCTACCGCTCCTATGGACATTCCGGATACCATTATGTCGGCTGGCGCTGCGGCTTCTGAAACTTCCGGTTATTTAAAACAACTGTCATGAAGAAAAAGATAGGTGTATATGTTTGTCACTGCGGTGGAAATATTTCCGATTATGTTGATATTGAAAAAGTAAAAGAAGCTGTTAAAGACGAGGCTGGCGTTTTTCTTGTTAAAAATACTCTTTTTGCCTGTGCTGATTCTTCGCAAAAAGAGATGATAAACGATATCCAGGAAAACAATCTTGATGCTATTGTTGTTGCCTCCTGTTCTCCCAAACTTCACGTTCCTACTTTCAGAAGCGTAGCCGAAAGAGCGGGGTTAAATCCATATAATTATGTACAGGTTAACGTAAGAGAACAATGTTCCTGGGCACACTCCGACAATCCTGAAGGTGCAACAGAAAAAGCCATCCTTTTGGTAAAAGCGGGTATTGCCAGAGCCTGCGAATCGGAAGCCCTCACCCCGGCAAAAATACCGGCTACGAATGCTGTTGCTGTAATTGGTGCCGGTATCGGAGGCATGCGTTCGGCTATTGCTTTGGCAGACATGGGAACAGAAGTCTTTTTAATTGAAAAGGAAAGTTCGGTTGGAGGACATTCTGCCCAGTGGGGATCACTGTTCACCACAAATATTGAAGGAAAAGAATTGATAACAAATCTGCTTTCTGAAGTTAAAAAACGCTCAAATATCAAACTCTTTACCAATGCTGAATTGGTGGAGGAAAAAGGCAGCATTGGTAATTTTGATATTAAAATTAAAACTGGTAAGGAAATTCTTTCACTACATTTAGGAGCTTTTGTGGTAAACACCGGTTTCGACTCTTACGAACCGGGAAAAGAAGAATTTGGTTTTGGAGAATTTGAAAACATCATCACCCTTCCCGAATTCAAAAAACTTATTGATGCCTCCGAACCAGGTAACCTGGTATTCAAAGGAAAAACTATTCGCAAAATAGCTTATATCTATTGTGTAGGAAGCCGTCAGGATGAGGATGGCAATAATAAATATTGTTCCCGTTTTTGCTGCACTGCTGCCATTCATTCTTCCATCCTGGTAAAAAATAAGTTCAAAAACATCTTCAACTTCCATTTTAACCGAGGTATCCGGACTTATGGCAAACAGGAACTTTTGTACGAAGAGTCGTCGAAGAACGGCGATATTTATCTGCAATTTTCACTCGACAGCATCCCTCAGATTGAACAAAAAGGGAGCAAAACCTTTATCAAAGTAAAAGACATACTTACGGCTGGCAAAGAACTGGAAACAGATGCCGACCTGGTAGTTCTTGTTACCGGCATGGTTCCGCGTAAAAATGATGACCTGGAGCATCTGCTGAAAATACCGGTAGGAAGAGATGGCTTTTTTAATGAAATACACATGAAACTTCGTCCGGTAGAAACGGTTATCGATGGTGTTTTAATTGCCGGCACCTGCCAGTCGCCTAAAAATATTTTGGAAACTTTAAATTCATCAATGGCAGCCGCAACCAAAGCAAACTCGTTGCTAACCAAAGGCGAAATAACCCTCGAACCTACCCTGGCAAGAGTTAACCCTGCAACCTGCAACTGGTGTGACAAGTGTTCCTCGGCTTGTCCGTTCGATGCCATCATACAAATGGATTACGAAGGCCATAAGGTGGCAAAAGTCAACGCTTCCAACTGTAAAGGATGCGGTATGTGCACTCCCGTTTGTCCGACCGATGCCATAGACTTGGCTGGTTTTACCAATGCCCAGATAGAAGGCATGATTGATGCTTTGGCCGAATCTTAAAATGCTGATTATGGAAAAGAAAACAAAAACCGTCAATATTCTGAAAGAGAAAAGAAAAGTGCCAGCCCATGTTGCCGAAGAACGCAAAAAATATGTTCAAATCCGCAAGGCGATACTGGAAGCACTGAAGGAGGGCGGAAAAACCATTCCGCAAATTGCAATGGCTACGCAACTTCCTTCGTCGGAAATCACTTACTACCTGATGACGCTTCAGAAATTTGGGGAAGTCACCGTGGAAGGCATTGATGATATGGACGAATATTATATTTACCAACTGAAAAAGTAATGGCAACGATAAATCCTGAATTTGGTAAAGAATTAGAAAAATACGGCGCTTTCGATTTTAATGCCTGTTACAACTGTGGCACCTGCACGGCTATCTGTTCCCTGTCAACCGAAGAAGATTCATTCCCAAGAGAAATGGTGCGACTGAGCACCATAGGAGACGAAGAAGATATTAAAGCATCGCTAAAACCGTGGCTTTGCTATTACTGTGGCGAATGTTCTTCCAATTGCCCGCGCCAGGCCAACCCCGGCGAACTGATGATGTCGCTCCGGCGATGGCTCACCTCGGTTTACGACTGGACCGGATTATCCGGACTATTATATAAATCATTACCAATAAGCATCATTGCTTTTATACTTACAGCCATTGCTGTTATTGGATTCAGTGCTTATGAAGATTTTAATTTAGAAAAGATCATGCACGTTGGTCATTATTTTGAGATGATAGCTATCGGTTCCGTATTTGCCATCATCCTGCTTCCCAACATTATCCGGATGTGGTGGTTTGTTATCGGAAAACCTAAAATAAAAGTTCCGTTTACCGCTTATTTCAAAGCATTAGGAGCGCTTTTCATCCATATGTTTACCCAAAAAAGAGCCTTGGGCTGCGACGATAACCAATTCCGGTGGTTCGAGCATTTTATACTGGTTATCGGCTACTTAGCTTTACTGTTCACCACCGTTTTCCTCGATTGGTTTTCGTCGGAGAACATGTTTATCATCTTGTTGGGCTATGCTGAAAGCATTATCATCTTTATTGTTACCTTTGACTTTGTACGGAACCGCATTAAAAAAAACAAAGAAATAAGCAAACATTCACAACCTTCTGATTGGTTTTTTGTAATCTGGCTGCTCCTGATGGGACTTACGGCTTTTACCGTTCGTCTGTTCATAGATATTACTATTCTTGGACAGAATAGCTGGATGTACCTTTTTCACCTGATAGTGCTGGTACAATGGGCATTGATTATTGTTCCTTTCGGAAAATGGACTCACTTTTTGTACCGCTCTTTCGCCATGTATTTTGCCAGACTGAAGAAAGAAAAATGATCATTACCAGGCGTTTTCATTATTAATGATTATCAAAGACTTCAACTATAAGGCATTATTCTGTGTTTTTTAAATGGAATACTATTGTATCAGGAATTGCCGTTATAATAACATGTCGATATCTGCCGATACCCTTTTCAGGGTATCAGATAAACAGAACCATAATTAAAAATGACCCGAAAGCTTAAAAATATCATTTCTCTGTTGCTGGTATTCATTTTTATGATGCCATTTACAATTAAGCTTTTAGATAGTTCTTTTCATTATCATGATCATTTTATTTGTACAGCCCACAATGAACACCATTTTCATGAATATCACCATAAATGTCCCATCCCTGGTTTTGAGTTTTCTCTGTACTCATTAAACAAAATAATACCTGAAAAGCAAAAGCCGATTTATGGGGATAAGTTATTCACAAACTACATTTCAAATCATTATTGCGATAGATCAAAATATTCATTTTTATTACGGGCACCCCCTTTAAATATTCACAATTAACCTTCTTTTTGGTGAACATCTAAAATTCACCCATTTTTTGTTGATGCAATCAGAAAACGGATTGCATCAAATAATCATATTGTGTAATATTTAAAAGTAAATTCAATGAAAAAACAATTATTGGCTTTATTCATTCTGCTGTTATGTTCAATGGCAGGATTTGCCCAAAAAACGTCAGATATACATGTAATGGGACATGTAATAAATAAAAACTCAAAAGAATACATTCCGTTTATCAACATTGCACTAAAAGGAACAACCATAGGAACGGCAACCGATGCAACAGGTCATTATTTTTTAAAAAACCTGCCGTCAGGTAAATTTACTTTAGTTGTATCCGGTATAGGATATAAACCTATTGAAAAAGAGATTGATTTGACTTCCATTAAAAGTTTGGAAATGAATTTTGAACTGGAAGAAGATGCGATAATGCTCGAAAATGTTGTAGTCTCAGCAAACAGAAATGAAACTAACCGCAGGGAAGCGCCAAGCATTGTGAATATTATAAGTCCCAAAATTTTCGATAATACTAATTCTGTATGCCTTGCACAGGGATTAAACTTTCAACCCGGATTAAGGGTGGAAACCAATTGCCAGAATTGCGGTTACCAGCAAGTAAGAATTAATGGTTTAGATGGGCCTTATTCGCAGGTATTAATTGATAGCCGCCCTGTTTTTAGCGCTTTAGCTGGCGTTTATGGCATCGAACAAATTCCGGCAAATATGATAGAACGAGTGGAAGTAGTTCGTGGAGGTGGTTCTGCCATCTTTGGCTCCAACGCCATTGCAGGTACTGTAAACATTATCACCAAAGAGCCAGCAATCAATTCTGTAACATTAGCAAACACAACCTCTTTTATTTATGGTAAAACCCCGGATATCAATACTTCCTTAAATGCCTCGGTTGTTTCCGACGATTATAAAACGGGGATAATGATTTTTGGTTCAACAAGGCAAAGAAACCATTTTGATTATAATGGCGATGGCTTCTCGGAAATCACAAAATTAAATGTGAAAAATATCGGATTCAGAGGCTTTTACAAAATAACTAACTACAGCAAATTAACTATCGAATATCACAATTTATATGAGTACCGCAGAGGTGGAAATGATTTTGATTTACCCCTGCATGAAGCAGACATCGCAGAACAAGCTGAGCATAACATCAATACCGGCAGTTTGAATTATGATATTTTTTCTAAGAATAATAAGCAACATCTAAATATCTATTCATCGGCCCAAATAATTGACCGTAACAACTATGCCGGAGCCCAGCAAGATCTGAATGCCTATGGAAAAACCGATGGTAAAACGTTGGTTGCGGGTATGCAATATACTTATTCAATGGATACCCTGCTTTTTATGCCAGCAGAACTCACCATTGGAACAGAATATAATACGGATAAACTTCATGATGAGATATTGGGATATAATCGGATAACCGACCAGACTGTAGATACCAAAAGTGCTTTTTTACAGAATGAATGGAAGAATAAGAAATTCAGCATTCTTTTAGGTGGTCGTTTTGATAAGCATAATTTAATCAAAGACCCGATTTTAAGTCCTCGCCTGAATTTGCGATATAATCCAAATGAAATCATTAGTCTGAGGGCAAGCTTTTCCAGCGGATTCCGTGCTCCACAGGTGTATGATGAAGATTTACACGGCTCCGCAATTGGAGGTGAAATTGCTTTTATTCAAAACAGTCCCAATCTGAAAACGGAGAAATCGCAAAGCTACAGTGGTTCTGTTGACATTGACAAAGTCTTTGGTAATGTTCAAACAGAATTTCTCATAGAAGGTTTTTACACTAATCTGGATAACGTATTTCTGTTAGAAGAAATCGGGACGGATACTGCCGGAAATTTAATTCTGGAACGAAGAAATGGCTCGGGAGCGGTAGTAAAAGGAATAAACATTGAAGGCAAAGTTGTTCCTTCAAAAAATCTACAATTCCAGTTTGGAATGACTTTTCAAAAAAGCGAGTATAAAGAAGCTCAGCAATGGAGCGATAACGAAAACCTAACCCCACAGAAAAAAATGTTTCGCTCACCCGATAATTATGGCTATTTAACGGCTTATTATGGAGTTGCAAGAAATCTCAATGTCTCCTTATCCGGAACCTATACGGGAAGTATGCTGGTTCAACATTTTGCAGGGTACATAGCCGAAGATAGAGAGAAAAAAACTCCTGATTTTTACGATATGAACGTTAAGCTATCTTATGATTTTAAAATTAATACCAGTGCTACATTACAGCTAAATGCAGGTATACAAAATATTTTCAACAGTTATCAAAACGATTTCGACAAAGGCGAATTCCGTGATGCAGGTTACATATACGGGCCTGCGTTGCCGAGGTCAATTTCCTTTGGAGCTAAAATTATAATTTAATATTTAAAGAAACGCCCTGCCCAAAATGGCGGGGTGTTTCTTTCTTGTCTTATAATTACTTTTTAAAAAAGGTAGCATGGCAATAATTTCATTTTATGTTCATTGAGAATGTTTTTACTTCCAAATAGCAATCTGTCCCGGATTTAATCCTGCACGAAATGAATATTTTTTCTTCCCTTGTTTATCAAAACAATATACTTCACCTGTATTGATAAATCCATGCGCATCGCTAATGAATACATCACCTGAATACTTATCCACTGCTATGCCATACACGGTTTCTATTTCAGTACCATCGCTGATAAACTGATTACCGATAAGTTTCTCGTTTTTAACATCAATCAACATGATTTTTGAGCCGGAGCCAGTAATGTAATCGTAATAGTAAACATAAGCCGTATCGCCGTTAATGGCGAGGTTAAGTGCTTCCAGGTCGGGAAAGGTATATTTCAACTGGTCGGTTTTGCTATCAATTACCTGAAGGCACATTTTTATTTTTCCGTAATTACCACGTGAGATTACGTATAAATCACCATAATCATCGGCAACGATGCGGTAAGGATTGATGCGAACAGTAATTTTCTTAACTTCAGATTGTGTGGCAATATCTATCACCGAAACAGTACTATCGTAATCCGGAGCATCCAGGCCACCGGAATTGGAAACATAAATTTTGCCATTGGTTATAGCGATTCCGTCAGGATTATTTCCTGCCGTAATGTAATTTTCTATTTCGAGTGTTGCCGTATCCACCACAGCTACCGTTCCGTCGAAACTGCAAACATAGGCTTTGTTTTTATCGAAAGCGATGTACCGCGGCTGGCGTGGTGTATCTCCATTGAAAAAAGGAATTCTTTTTATACTCACACCTGAAGCAGCATCCACCACTTCCAACTGGCTCGAGACATTAACCACGATATACATTTTACTTCCGTAAATGGCAATGTCATTACCCGTATCGCCAAGTTTGCGACCGTTTTTAGCAATAAAATAATCTGTTTGAGCCGTTGAATCGGTAAGATTAAAAAAAGTCAGGGAGGAATTATTCATGTTGAAAAGTCCTTCATTAAGTACATAAACGGCTTTGGCAGGATTGTTACCGGAAACCGGATTATCCGGAGCAGAAGGTTCTTTTTTGCACGAGACAAACAAGAGCGGCAATAACAGCAGAAGCAAAAAATATTTCTTTATCATATTCATACAAAAAGTTGTTGTTTTAATATACTACGGTTATGGCAACAGCATAAGCGCGTCCCGGCATGGGGAAGCTTCTTATAACTTCATATTGTTTATTAAACAAATTACTGATTTCCCCTTTCAGCCTTACAGAATATAAAGCTCTCTTTATTTCACAAAGCAGGGATATATCGCCTGTCCACCAGGAAGAAAGCATATTCTCATAAATATTTTCTCCAAGCACATAGCGATAGCCATTATACAAAGCGTTATAACTTAAAGAAAAAGAACGATAGGTTGCAGAAGCCCTCGCAGAAAATGTTTCATAAGGAATATACGGGATCTGCTGATTATAGGTGGACGAATTTTTATCTGTAATATCGGTAGCCTTCTGGTAAGTATAATTACACGAAAGGATATAGCTGATATTCCATAGCGGGCGGGTTTTTATGTTACACTGCAATTCTGCACCCCGAATATCTACTTTGCCAATGTTCCGCATCGACCAAACAAAAAGATTTTTGGTAGGAACAGCCACAATTTTATCCTTTACATAATTGTAAAAAGCATCCGCTTTCAGCGACACATAATCTATAAAACCAAAATTACAGTAAGCTGTCAGTCCGAGGTTGTATTCCCTGGCATATTCAGGGTTCAGTTTATTGTTTCCCACAAGGGTATAATATAAATCATTGAAAGTAGGCATACGGAAGATGTCTTTGTAAAGGAATCGTATTCTAAGCGAAGGAAAGTCCATCAGCTTGCACCCGGCAGAGAACGAAGGGCTGAGAATGCTTCGCGAAGGCGCAGATTGTCCTTTTTGTGTTTCGTCGTGCACCAACGTAGCAAGCAGGTTGCCGTTACACTCTATTCTGTTACGGAAATATTGCAGGACAAAAACATTAAGAAAAGAATAACGGATCGGAGTAACAAAATCATCCAAATTAGCATCCAGCTTATTTATAAAGAAATCAGAAGCCAACGATAAACGAAGCGAATCAACCGGTTTCCAGACAACAGCCTGCGAGAAATAATATTCCTGCTGAAGATAATGATTATCCAATTTCCCGCTTGTATTCAGGTAGTCCGGGTCAAGATAGCGTAGCCAGTTACGCGAAAACTTTAGGTTGGTAAGCCATTCCCAGTGTTTTTTATTGTTGCTGCGGAACTGAAGATTGGCAAAAAAGTCGCTGTTCCAAAGCCGTTGCGAGGCAAAGGGATTGTAATAAATTACTGCACCCGGTAATCCCCTTTCCGAATTGTAATAATATAGTTTCAGTGAAAGCTTAGAACTGTCGCAAAGCACAGAAACCACACTTCCGTTAATATTCAGGGATTCTATATCAGAATTTTTCCGCTTTTGCGTAGAGTCAAGATTATTACCATAGTCTATTTTTACCGGATAATCTCCGGCAGCACTGGTATAATCGAAGGAAAAATCAAAATAGGTCGTCTTGTTCCAACGATTTTGTATGGTAAGAACCGGATTAAAAAGACCGAAAGAGCCTGTTTTTATTCCGGCTTTTACATTAATATTTTTATTGATAAAGGCAGGTTTTTCTGATTGTATGCTGATGATGCTCGCTGATGCGTAATAACGTGCAGGCAGACAAATGGAAGAACTCTGTCCAATAATCAAAGACACATCATCGGAATTTTCCGTGGAGACCTTTCCAAGGTCAATTTGTCCGGTAGCCATGTCGCTGAAAGGTACGCCATCCATGAATACACCTGTATGATTGGCTCCCAAACTTCGTACCATCACCGTTTTTAAGCCACCTATACCACCATAATCTTTGAGTGTAACCCCTGAAAAAGTCTTAACAGCATCGGCAACCGTATTTCCGCTAAGCTTTGTAATTTCAACTTTAGTAAGCGTCTGCATTGGCATAATCGACTTATCCTTATTCAGGATCTTCGTGCCAAATACCTCTACCTCTTTCAACCGGAATGTGGAATCTTTTTTTGGTTTTTGAGCAAAAGATACTCCATAATCCAAAATGATGCATAAAAGAATCACAAACCGGCAGTTCATTCTAATTATTGGTTTATAAGTTAGTATTCAAAAAAATCAGAAACTCTGTACTTATGGCATTTGTATAATATACAGAGTTTCTGAACAACAAGGAAAAGAATTATTTTTTAATCAATTTAACTGTTTTCATCTCTTTTCCCTTTACTATTTTCAGCAGATAATATCCGGGGTTTAATGAAGAAGCATTGAGCATAAAAGATTCGCTGGTACATTTCTGGTTCCATAATTGCTTTCCACTGATATCGAACAACGAGATTTCACATCCTTTGGCATTATCCAGACAACAATGATCTGTAAACGGATTGGGATATATACGAACATCCGTTTTTGCAAGCGGATTATCTTTAATGCCAGACGTGCCTCCCTGAAGCACAGTAAAATTATCCATGCAAAAATAGGCAGGAGTATTTATTCCGTATAAACCGGCATCAGTTGATTCAACATAAAAATCTAACTTGGCTACTTCTCCCAGTGATGAAAGGTCTACCCACCGCCAGTCTTTAACCACATAATCCTGTGAGTTGTCCTCAAAACGATAATCGGCAAGATAATAAACCACGGAATCGGTAATAGCATTCTGGCTATCATATCCGCGCACGATCAAACGGTACCAATCCGGGTCGTTGCCTGTAGTTCCTCCAAATTTTTTGGCATAACCATCTCCGTTGAGAATAGAAAGAGCCGTATACGTATCATTCGTAACATAAAAACCGGAGACACGGTGAGTATTATTGTCATTAAAAGAAATCACTGAAGGAATAGATGCATAGTTATTCATCCAGTCAGTGGCAACATAACATACAGCATAATTGGTAGAATCGCCATCCACACCAGCAGTTTCCAGAGCATCCCTTGTATAGGCACTGTATTGGTTGGCAGAACCTGCCGTTACTGTATCGTTCATCGAACTGTAAGCAAAACCATTCCATGAGAAATATGTATTGTCGTAAGTATTGGAAAAATGGGCAACCCCGTTGTTGAATCCGCCGGTTCCATCGGAACCGTTCCAGTAAGAATTGGCGCCTAAAGTCAAATCGTTAAACGTAGATACAAGATAAGGTGTTCCTGCATGGATAATCCCTACAGCATCTAAATCAAAACCGCAGGAATAATAGGGTGTTGGCCAGGGATCGTTGACTTTATGCCCCTGCGAATCGTAAGTACAATAGGGTTCAAGAATATTTCCAACCACATCAATAATTTTTACAAAGCGGACATTATTAATATCAAGGTTAGCAGAATCGGCCAATTCGGCCAGATCGAAAGGAGTACCATAACCCTGACGATATTTTCCTGCAAGGTTATTAATCTTGGTAGGATCCAATCCATCAAATCCACCGATCTGGGTAGATTCCTGTGTCAGTGATACCGATGGGAACCTTACGAAATGAGTACCATCGGAGCTTACTTCCACAAAAGCAAGTTCGAGAAAAGTATCGCTGAAGCCATTTTCAAACACAGCAAAATCGAATCCATCCCCATTAACGATGGGGCGATCAAAAGTAAGGATGGCAGAACCACCATCACCTAAACTTGCTATATCCATAGAACTTTCCTTTGCCTGTCCCAAAACAATGGAAGGCGTTCCAAAAGAAGCATGATTGTAGCCTCCGTAAGTAACAGTAGGGTCGTCAATCTGGAGAAGACCTCTCTGTACCTGGCAACCGGTTGCCCAGGCTTTAAAAATTGTTGAATCCCATTTGATAGCCGTAGAGCCTTCCTGCCCGGCAGCGGGAGGATATTGGGCAAACAGCAAAATGGCTGAAAAAGTCAGTAAAATTGATAGCATAAATTTTTTCATTGTACGAAATTGTATTGATTAATAATTAATAATTTTTATAAGACAATATTCCTGCTTTGCAATGCAGGAATCCGGCTTTGCAAAAATTCAAATAAACCAAATAACAACCCGGTATAAACCAGGTCGCCGATAAGAGTATGGGAAAAGAATGGAAGTCCGGCTACGTAACAAGCCATTAGTCCTGCCTGAGTATGTGGATACATGGCAGTGGAGAACCATACACCGAAATTGGAAACAATAAAAAACAGTACGGATGCCGAAAGACTTGCCATAAGCATGCTCTGCACCTTCACTTTCCGGATAAGGAAACCCGACAACAAAACGATGAGTGCAAAAGTCCCGTAAGTGAAATAAAAACCGTCGTAAAACAACACAAACTGGTGGTAATACGAGTAGTTTAGCAATATATCGCTTAGCCATAGCGAAGCGAGCGGAACAAGATAAGCCATATATCTTTTGGAATAATAAATTCCACCAAACAAGGCAATGGCTGTTACTGGTGAGAAATTGGGTGGATGAGGCAACAAGCGGCATAGTGCCGTTATAGCAATGATAAACGCAATCATCTCGTTGCGAAGATGCAGATTTTTCTTCTTTTTCATACCTGATACATTTTAAGTTAATTATGTTTATTTTAATATTTCCATAATCACATTGCTGTTTACAAGCTAACAAATAGCCATCAACACAATGGTAACTCAAATGGGAAAAAGAGAAGAAAAATAAAGAATGACAAGGTATATATATCCTTTATCCTTCGCCTTTCACCCGAAAGCTACGAATTGTTACATGCGGCAGGTCTTCTGGCTTGTTCTGTTTTAATCATGGCCTTCCCATCCCGAATACTCGGGACAGTGGCAGGAGGAGTGATTAAAACGATATAGAACTTACAGCTACGGGGATAGCTCCTGTTTTCCACAGGATTCCCTTTTAATCGGTTAAGAACCGTATGCAGGGCAAAAATACATTTTTCTTTTACTTCGTTGCGGCAATAAAAAAATAAAGATATTAACCAAGGGTTGTTAATATCGTTTCTTTTGCCGGAAAATAAAAAGGGATGGTCAATGCCACCCCTTTTATATCAACAATAAAATCCTTAAAACTTTTTAACAGCTTCTTATTTATCTGACTTGTCAGTGTAAAAAATCAACATTTTTTACACCCTAAATTTTTTATAATCCTCTTTCATCCGTTGCAGGTCTGTAAGCCAGTCCTCGATATCGTTTTCGTGTTCCAGTTCTTCGTTAAGAATAGTTACCGCCATTTGATGCGTTGTAAAGTCCTTGCCATTGGTAAAATCGGCAATTTCCTGATAACGTTGTATGGCGCATCTTTCTCCTTTCAGGTTTTGCTCTAATATAACTTCGATATAAGGATCGGAGGGTTCATCATACGTACAACGTGCAAGTTTGGTCCATTCTTTAGGATTTATTACCGGCGTTCCACCCAACTGAATGATACGGCCCACTACCAAAACGGCATGATTAAGTTCCTGGTTGGCATGAAGCAGTAATTCGGGTTCCACTTCACTTCTCATAGGTCCTTCCATTAATCGTGCGCCTATCCAGTATTGGTAATAAGCAAGCCATTCTTCCGAAAGAGCGGCATTCAGCATTCCTAATAATTTTTCAACATCTACCGATGCTACTTTAATTGCTTGTTTTCCCATTTTTGTTTATTTTAAGGTTATTACTATTTATAACTTAAAAATCAAGCAACAACTATTTACAAAATAAATAATTCTAGCTTATTTTTTTATCCTTATCAGTAAAGCAAATATACAACGAAAAATGCAATTTCTACTTTTGTATGAAAATTTTTTATTTAATCGGTTAGAAACACCACTGAAAGATAATAGCTTCAGGTTGTTAATTTCACCAGGTTCTTCTTCTTCCCATAATCGTTATCTTTGCGATGTTTTTATAAAAATATTCTGTTGATTAACTGTTTCCATTTTCGCTATTTATGCAACTAACAAAGAAAATACCCATCCTGCCGGGAATGAAGATGCAGGAAATTATCTTCCAAAACCACTATATTCTATTGATGCTCGAACACTTTGGCATAAGCCTGGTGGTTTACGATAAAACCATTAAGGAATTATGTGATGAAAACCAAATCAGCACAGGGGTATTTCTTGCTTTCGCCAACCTGTATAACGGTGTAAAATATACTCCGGAACATGACTATGACTACGATGATTTACAAACAATCATCCGCTACCTTAAGAACTGCCATGTTTATTATCTTAAAGAAAAATGCCCTAAGATTGAACATTATATCCGCCTGATGTGCGAGCAGAACGACCAGCCGGAAACCCAGATGGTGAAAAGTTTTTTTAAAGATTATTTAAACGAAATAACAGAACATCTGAACTATGAAGACGAAATCGTTTTTCCATATATTATTGACCTGTACCAAAAAATAAAGGGGCAGGTTACCGCCGGCACCGACAATAACTACTCGGTAACGGAGTATAAAGAACATCACAACGACATAGAGGAAAAGCTGAACGACATCAAAAACATACTTATCCGCTACCTTCCGCAAAAGGAAGACCCGGTAATCAGGCGGAAGCTCCTTTTCAGCCTGTTTGAAATGGAATCCGACCTGAATGTACATTCGCATATCGAAGACAGCATTTTGATACCATTGGTGGAAAAAATGGAACGGCAATTACAGCAGATATGACAAGCCGGAAAATCATAAGAATACTACTTGCAGAACCATCCCCAATAATTGCGGAAGGTTTTTGCAGCTTGCTGAACAGGGAGGGCAACCGGTTTTATGTAAGCCGAACCGACGATTACGAAGAGCTTAAACGCATAATTCATGGCGGGAAACCGGATATGGTTATCATCAATCCGGTATTTATCCAAAACAATACAACATTGGCAGAGTTGAAACAGGAATTTCATGGAGTGAAATGGATAGGACTGGTATATGCTTATTTTGATCCCAAACTACTTTCGAGAATGGATGCCCTGATACAAATTAACGACACTCCTGGCGATATCATCTCTATCCTGCAAAAACAGGCGGATGCTCATAATCCGGAAGAAGAAGCACAGCCTTCGCTCACGGAAAGGGAAACAGAGGTGCTGAAACTCCTGGTGGCAGGACATTCCAACAAAGAAATTGCCGACCGACTCTCCATCAGTACACACACAGTGATTACCCATCGTAAAAACATAACCCAAAAAACCGGAATAAAAACCGTTTCCGGCCTTACCATCTATGCCGTAGTAAAGCACATTACCAGCCTGGAAGGGTATAAGTAAACTCCCACCTGCCTCCTCGAAGGTGCGATTTGCTATTATAAGCTCAGGCATAGAAGCATTAGAACCCCAAATACCTGAAATTCTTACCAGAATGCCCGAGAATGTTTTTCAACCTTTTCTTTCTCAGGCAAACGGTAAAGATTCCTGATGGATATTGCCGGATTTCTCCTTATGCTGCGAGCTTTCTCCTCGGGTCGCAATATCAATTTGCTCAGCCTGCCTCTTAAATCATTAGTACATTTTCAAATTAACAAATTCCTTCATCAATAAACCTCATCCCCATTAATGATGAGACAGCGGGTAAAAAATCCTTCTTTTAGGGGATTGTGGCACCGGCAGGCCCGGAATACTTTTGCTGCATAATTTTAAAACATTTTCAAAAGATGAAGTCCTATATACAATTAATGTTAACAACAAGACGAAAAAAGACAGCGGACTACAAACTTGATAAGGAATTTGATAACGAAATACGAGACAATCGAAATGACTGACTGGAAAGACAAAAGATTTAGTTTTTTTTGCCCTACGAAAGACAGGAAAGGAATGCCATCACACATTTGGCACATTGCCTTTTACCTGACATACGAGCCAACCCTTCGTAAAAATCAAAGAGCCAAATCTTGCCGTGTCACATAATATTATTTGGAATAATTATAAAATAACTATCTTTGTAAAATAGAAAATGACAAAAAAGCTTAAAAATATTATTTCACTGACATTGGTGTTCATTTTTATGACACCTATGACAATTAAGCTTTTAGATGGACTTTTTCACCATCATGACCACTTTCATTATACTGCAAAGAATGAGCAGCATTTTCATGAACATCACGAAAAATGTCCGATTCCGAATTTTGAACTTTCCTTTTTTTCAGTTGAAAAGCATATACAAACTACACAAAAACATTTTTACCGTGTAGAACTAAATGACAATTACAATTTTGTATATTGTTGCAATAATTCAAAGTATTCATTCTTATTACGAGCACCACCAATTTTTACAGGTAAAATAGTGACATCTAAAATGATGTAATAAACTTATTTGTAAATTTTAAAATCGTAATAAAATGAAGAAAATCGTTTTAATTTTCTTTGTGTTGTTTCTTTTTATAAAAGTAAACGCTCAAAATCACATAAAAGGCAAGGTAACAGATATAAATAATGAATCTTTGATTGGTGCATCAGTTTCTTTGCCTGAACTCAATAAGGGGACAATAACTAATCAAGCAGGAGAATATTTGATTAGTAATATTCCAAACGGAAAAATAAAAATTCAATTTTCATTTGTAGGATACAATACCGAAATTAAAACAATTGATATTTCACAAACTGAAAATGAAGTAAATGCTATATTAACAATAGCGATTATTCAGTCGCAGGAAGTGGTGATTACAGGTGGATATGTGAGTTCACAACATGAAAATGCTGTAAAAATTGACGTATTAAAAAGCAAGGATATTGTATTGTCCGGAACACCTAATTTTATGGAATCATTAACCCAAGTTCCTGGTATTGATATGATAGCCAAAGGACAAGGCGTTTCAAAACCCGTAATACGTGGACTTTCAATGAATGACGTTTTGATTATGAATAATGGTGTCCGAATTGAAAATTATCAATTCAGTGAAAACCACCCATTAGGCATAGATGAAAACGATGTGGAAAGAGTTGAAATTATTAAGGGACCTGCTTCTTTGCTTTATGGTTCGGATGCAATAGGTGGAGTTATTAATTTTATAAAAGAAAAGCCCGCACCAGTTGGGAAAATACTTGGAGACTACCGTATGCAATTGCATTCTAATACACTTGGGATGAACAATAGTATCGGATTGAAAGGAGCTTCCAAAAATCTTTTTGGGGGTTTTCGTTTTGGTCATAAAACACATGCCGATTATTTACAAGGCGGTGGTAATTATGTTCCAAATTCACGATTCAACGAAATGACTTTCAATGCCAATACGGGATATACTGGCAAAATTGGAACTTTTAAGGTTTTCTACGACTATTTTAAACAAGACTTAGGAATGACGGTCCCACCTGTAAAACTCTTGATTACAGAACAAGGGCGGAAAAATAAAATTTGGTATCAAGACTTGGAGCATCAATTACTTTCATCGCAGAATAGCCTGTACTTAGGAAAATTTAAGTGGGATATAAATGCGGCTTACCAAAGTGCATTAAGAAAACTTCAAACAACACTTGATGTTCCTTTTGTTGAAATGAACTTGAGCACTATAACATATGAATCAAAATTGTATTTGCCTTCCAATGATAAATCGGAATATATTATTGGATTACAAGGGATGTCGCAAAATAACAGAAACCTTAACAATCGTGCTTCTCAATTTTTACCTGATGCCAATATTAATAATATAGGATTTTTAGGATTGGCACAATATACAATTTTCAATAAACTAAAATTGCAGGGTGGTCTGCGTTTCGACATATATAAAACTGAAACTTTTGCATTGGGAACAGAAGGGACAAGCGGTTATCACGCCCCTGTAAATAAGGATTTTTCAAACCTTAACGGGTCAATTGGTGCTACATATAACGTTAATGAAAAAATAATGTTTAGAGCTAATTTTGCAAAAGGATACCGTGTCCCAAATTTATCAGAATTAACATCAAATGGAATGCATGGGGACAGATACGAGATTGGAAATGAAAATTTATCACCTGAAAATTCATTTGAAACAGATTTAAGTTTGCATTATCATGGTGAATTTCTATCCTTTGATTTGGCTGGTTTTTATAATCAAATTAATGATTACATTTTCATTTCACCAACCACAGATACAACTTCAACTGGTATAGGCATTTATCGTTTCTCGCAAACAAATGCAAAACTTTACGGTGGTGAAGCAGGTGTTCATTTTCATCCTAAATCATTACCATGGTTACATGTTGAAGGGACATATTCTTCTGTTGTAGGAAAACAGGAAAATGGAAATTATTTACCATTTATACCTGCTCAAAAATTTCGTTATGAAATAAAAGCAGAATGCGAAAAAATTGGATTTTTGAAAAACCCATCAATCAAACTTTCTGCTCTAACTGCATTAAAACAAGGAAATCAATCACCTTATGAAACAGCAACTGATGGATATACGCTTGTTAATTTTAGTATCAATACAGACTTTCATGTATCTCGTCAAACACTGAATTTTGGTATATCAATAAACAACGTCTTCGACACACAATATTTTGATCATCTTTCTACATTGAAACCATTGAATTATTACAATCAAGGAAGAAATATTAGTGTATCTTTGAAAACACCATTTGGAATAAAATAAAAAGTTAAAAATGACATAATTATGAAAATAGACGTGCCATAATGCGTTTATAAATAGTTGCCGATAAGGTAGTAAATCCACGGTTTGTAACCTGCATTAAGCTTGGTATGACTAGCCAGAAATCACTCCGCAACCAGCAACTATTCATAGCGCAAACCTTTTCCAGGCAAAGAAAGACACAGCGATAATAAAACAACTGATAAAATGGGTTGTGAATGAAAAACGAAAAGACAAAAGATTTAGTGTTTTCCGACCAGAAGAAAAAATAAGAAAGGGAAACACACAGAAAATCCCTACAAATAGGGACTCATTAATAGAAATAAATTCATTTACTTTGCAGCAATGGAATTTTGGCGTAAAAAAATAATGAGATACTTTTTGTTGATACTCTTTTTAGGGTATTACGTGAGTATTTCTTCATTTACACACACTCATATTGTAAATGGAGTTGTCATTGTTCACTCTCATCCGTATAATCCTTTCTCTAAAGGTAAACCTGTAAATCATCAGCACTCAGCAAATGGATTTGTTCTTATTCATTTCTTATCTCATTTTTTAACTACTGTTTCATTCCTTGCGTTTTCAATTGAAGTTTATAAAAAAGTTTTAAGGAAACATATTCTCAAAAATAATAAAGAGAATTCCTTTAATCTTTTCTTTTTATGCTCGAATAGTTTACGAGCACCACCTTTAAATATTCACAATTAACTTTTTTGGTGATTATCTAATAATCACCAGTTCATTTTTGATGCAATTAGAAAAATAATTGCTCAAGTAATCATATTGTGTAATATTTAAAGTAAATTTTCATGAAAAAAATCTTATGGGTTTTTGTCATCATGCTTTCTTTTTCGATGACAGGTTTTTCCCAAAAAAAAACAGATGCAAACGTGGACGGTCATGTGATAAATAAAACCACGAAAGAACATATTCCCTTTATCAATATATCAATTAAGGGAACAACAATTGGAACAGCAACAGATGCAACAGGTCATTATTTTTTAAAAAACCTTCCTGTTGGAAAATTCTCAATAGTCGTATCCGGTGTTGGTTTTAAACCCAAAGAGCAGGAAGTGATTCTTGTTGCAAGTAAAACCATAGAAGTTAATTTTGAAATTGAAGAAGACCAAATTCAATTGGAAAGTGTTGTTGTTTCGGCAACCAGAAATGAAGTTACCCGAAAAGAAGCTGCAACAATTGTGAATATAATAAGTCCAAAAATATTTGAAAACACAAATTCTGTATGCCTTGCACAAGGTTTAAATTTTCAACCAGGGTTAAGAGTGGAAACCAACTGCCAGAATTGTGGCTTTCAACAAGTAAGAATCAATGGTTTAGACGGGCCATATTCACAAATATTAATTGATAGCCGCCCAATTTTTAGCTCTTTGGCAGGAGTTTATGGTATAGAACAAATTCCCGCTAATATGATAGAAAGAGTTGAAGTTGTTAGGGGAGGTGGTTCTGCTATTTTTGGCTCAAATGCAATTGCAGGCACAGTAAATATAATTACGAAAGAACCGACAACGAATTCTGTAACACTATCAAATACATCAAGTTTGATTTATGGTAAAAAAACCGACATCAATACATCTTTAAACGCATCAGTAGTTTCTGACGATTACAAAACTGGTGTAATGATTTTCGGTTCATCTAGACAGCGGAGCCCTTTTGATTACGATAACGATGGTTTTACTGAAATTGGCAAAATCAATGTAAAAAATATCGGGTTTAGAAGCTTTTATAAAACAAGTAATTATAGTAAATTAACTATTGAATATCATAATTTAGGTGAATTTCGCAGGGGCGGTAATAATTTTGACTTACCACCACACGAAGCCGATATTGCAGAGCAGATTGAACATAACATTAATACAGGAGGTATTAAATATGATGTCTTTTCTAAAAACAATAAACATCGTTTTAATATCTATTCATCGGCTCAAAAAATTGACCGTAAAAGTTATTATGGTGCACAAAAAGACCCCAATGCTTATGGAAATACAAACGATAAAACATTTGTAGCAGGAATGCAATATACTTATTCAATAGATACACTGCTTTTTATGCCAGCCCAATTAACAATGGGAACGGAATATAGCACCAATGAAATGATTGATAAAATGTTAGGCTATGATAGAATTATTAATCAAGCGGTTAACACAAAAAGTGCCTTTTTACAGAACGAATGGAAAAATGAAAAAATCAGTATTCTTGTAGGTGGTCGCTTTGATAAACATAATTTAATTAAAGACCCGATAATAAGTCCACGATTAAATTTTCGTTATAACCCAACCCAATTTATGAGTTTAAGGGCAAGCTATTCAAGTGGTTTTAGAGCACCACAGGCTTTTGACGAAGACTTGCATGTTACGGCAGTAGGCGGAAATGTTGCTCTCATTCGTCTTGACCCAAATTTAAAAACCGAAAAATCTCAAAGTTATAGTGCTTCCGTTGACTTTTACAAAACTTTTGGTCAGGTTCAAACCAATTTTCTAATAGAAGGTTTCTATACCAATTTGGATAATGTTTTTGTATTAGAAGAAATTGGAACTGATAGCAGTGGAAATATAATGCTTGAACGTAGAAATGGTTCTGGAGCGGTAGTACAAGGAATAAACTTAGAAGGCAAAGTTGTTCCATCAAAAAATCTTCAATTTCAATTTGGATTTACTTTTCAAAAAAGCGAGTATAAAGAAGCACAACAATGGAGTGATAACGAAAATCTGACGCCACAGAAAAAAATGTTTCGTTCACCTGATAGGTATGGCTATTTAACAGCTAATTACCAAGTCGTTAAGAATCTGAATATTTCTTTGTCAGGAACATATACAGGAAGTATGTTAGTTCAGCATTTTGCCGGATATGTACCAGAAGATACAGAGAATAAAACACCCGATTTTTATGATTTGAATTTAAAACTGTCGTATGATTTCAAACTCAATAGTAGTGCTAAATTACAATTAAATGGAGGTGTTCAGAACATTTTGAACAGTTATCAAAACGATTTCGACAAAGGCGAATTTCGTGATGCAGGTTACATATACGGGCCTGCGTTGCCAAGGTCAATTTCCTTTGGAGCTAAAATTATAATTTAGTTTCTAAAAAAAATCCCTGGCATAAACGTCGGGGATTTTTTACTTAAAGAGCTTAAAAGAAATAAGAACGCTAATTCATTTCTTCAGAATTCTTTTCAAAACAGTTTCTTTATCCAACTCTTTAGTACAGAAAAACCAATCGTAACATTTCATTTCATCTTTACTTTCCATACGTTCTTTAGCTACGCCACACGAACCTGCGGTAGGAACAATTACTTCATCTCCCGGACGCCAGTCGGCTGGTGTAGCCACGGAGAAAGCATCGGCAGTTTGCATTGCTATTAAAGCCCGGTAAAGTTCATCAAAATTACGTCCCAGACTTAAGGGGTAATAAATAATAGCCCTGACAATTCCGTTAGGATCAATAAAAAATACTGCTCTGACAGCTTTTGTATTACTTTCTCCCGGCTGAATCATACCATATTTTTTAGCCACTTCCATAGTAATATCTTCGATCAACGGAAATTTTACCTCTACATCTTTCATCCCTTTGTACGCAATTTTTTCCTTGATTGTTCTCAACCATGCAATATGACTGTAAAGTCCGTCAACCGAAAGCCCGACTAATTTACAATTTGCCTCGGCAAATTTATCTTCCATGCTTGCAAACGTCATAAATTCTGATGTACAAACAGGTGTGAAATCTGCAGGGTGACTAAAAAGAATAACCCAGCTTCCTTTATATTGTTCGGGAAAATTGATTTCCCCTTGTGTTGTAACTGCCTTAAATTCGGGCGCCTTGTCACCAATACGTGGCATGGCAATAATTTCATTTTCCATAGTTTAGATTTTAAAATTTTACATTCTTATTTTTTTATAATCCTCTTTCATCCGTTGCAGGTCTGTAAGCCAGTCCTCGATATCGTTTTCGTGTTCCAGCTCTTCGTTAAGAATGGTTACCGCCATTTGATGCGTAGTAAAGTCCTTGCCATTGGTAAAATCGACAATTTCCTGATAACGCTGTATGGCTCATCTTTCTCCTTTCAGGTTTTGCTCCAAGTAATAACAAGCTTTGTCAGGGTTTTTTAACCCTGACAAAGCTAAGTTTCTATTCTTTTTTACGTACCGGATTTTTAGCCGTTCCAACGACTACACCAAATCCCCATTCCTGGAGGGCTTCTTCGTTGCCACGATAGGTTTCTAAAAGAATATTACGAACAGAAGTTAATAAATTGTACACCGTTCCGGGTGTCTCGGCGGTCTGTCCTTCGGCATAACCCAAAAAACTTTCCGATTCCTGCATCAGCTTTTCGCTGGCATCGCGTTGTTTAGCTGCTTCTCTGCGTTTGGTTTCGGCATCGCTTACAGCTATTCTCAGTGCATCTAACTTTTTAGAACCTTTTAAAGGGCTTTCGTCCCCTAATTCGGCGCTTTTTTCCTCTATCCGCTTGCCTAAGGCTATCATTTTTTCAGCCTGCCGCAGGTAGAAATCAACAGTTACTGTTTTTTTTGACATAACGAATTTTTTGATGAATAAATTTGAAAACAAATATACAACATAAAAATGCAAATTTTGATTTTGCGTACAATTTTTTTATTCAAAAACCAAAAAAAAATGAATTTTTTTCTGATTTTCTTAAAATCATCAGTAAATCTGAAAGTTGTATAACCAGTTTGTTTACTCAGATATCTGAACTTGGAAGTCAGACGTCTGAACTGAAGAGTTTGATGTTTGAACCGTAGAGTTTGATGTTTGAACCGTAGAGTTTGACGTCTGAATCTGTCAGTCACTCGTCCTCATCGCTATTTCGCAGGTGAAAATGGCTTGTTTGGGGATCAATTTTTGATAAAGGACGAGTGAGGAAGAGAGTCAGTCGTCTGAGGGAGAAGTTCAGTTGTCCGAGAAAGCGGTTCAGTCATCTGAAGTAGAGATTCGGATATCTGAGGCAGAAAGTCAGTCGTCTGAGAGAGAAAGTCAGTCGTCTGAGTCAGAGAGTCAGATATCTGAGAAGCAAAATCAGGCAACCAAACATCTTATTCAAACAACAGCGTACTTAATCAAACAGACAATACCTGCGATGGGCATTAATAATAAAAGTATAAAATATCAATACTTAAATTAAGTTTTGATTTGCCTTTACAGGTATTTTTTATTTTACTAAATTTATTTAAGTTCATTGTCAATTCTTTTCAGCTTGTCATCTTCCGAAACGGCAACAAAAATAAATATACCCTCTATCACTTTTTCCCGTTTTTCACCATACATTTCTTCAGCAAAAATACTCACATTTATAATCAACTTAATACGGTCGACCTTTTCAATTTTTCCGATAAGTTCAATAATTGTATTATGATATACAGATTTTAAAAATTTGATTTTTTCAATGGATGCCGTAACCATTTTTGTCCGGGTATAACGTGTAGCCGTAATATAAGCTACTTCATCCATCCATTGCATCGCTTTCCCTCCAAATAATGTGTTGTGATTATTCAGATCGCCGGGATAAATAACTTTACATTGCCTTGTTTCTGATTGATTTATTCTTTCTTCCATTAGGTTAAAAAATTATTTAGCAAAATTAAAAAAATTATTTGAATTGAACAAATGTTCATTATCTTTGCAAACGAACAAATGCTCGTTTAAAAGTATGTCGCCTAGAATTAAGATACTAAGAAAAGTTTCAAGTCCTCCTATAATTAAGGGGTTCAAACCTTATGGGCCGGATTCCGGCAAACTTAATTCCGAACCTGTTCTTCTTTTATACGAGGAATATGAAGCTTTACGCTTATGCGATTACGACAGGTGTAATCATCATCAGGCATCTGTTATGATGAGCGTTTCAAGGTCAACTTTTACAAGGATATATGCTTCTGCACTTCAAAAAATTGCAAGTGCTTTTGTTGAAGGAAGACGGATTTCTATTGAAGGTGGAAAAGTTTATTTTGATAGTGATTGGTATCAATGTACAGGATGTAATTGCTATTTTAATAATCCGGAAAAAGATAAGATGATCAATAAATGTCCTTTATGTGGTAATAGTCAAATTATAAATTTTGATTTTACCAATGATGTAGAAGATGAAACTATAAAGCAATACAATGATACTTGCATTTGTCCTAACTGTGGTTTTGAACAAGAACATCAATATGGTAAGCCGTGCAATCATCATGTTTGTCCAAAATGTAAGAATTTAATGAGAAGAAAATGAAATTCTGATTATAGAAGTTTAAAAAAGACGGATATGAAAATTGCTATTACATCAACAGGAAATACATTGGAGTCAGCATTAGATTTTAGTTTTGGACGTTGCTCATTCTTTGTAATATACAATACAGAGAGCAGAGCATTGGAATTTATTCCTAACCCTAACAAAGATTTAGAAGAGGGTGCCGGGCCAGCTTCAGTTCAATTGGTAGCATCTAAAAATGTCACTAAAATAATATCGGGTGAATTCGGAATGAAAATAAAACCCTTACTTGATAGCATGAAAATACAAATGATTGTAATAAAAGACAAAAAAAAAATTAAAGAAATCATAGAAATGTTAAACCATTAAAACATAAAAAAATGCCAAGACTTGATGGAACAGGACCGGAAGGAGATGGTTCTCATTCTGGACGCAAATTAGGAAAATGCAGTGAATCGACTGCTGAAGAAAAATTACAAAACCTCGGAAAAGGAGTTGGTAAAAAACATAAATCCGGAGGAGGACAAGGTAAAGGAAAACGTTTAAAAAGCGGATTAAAATAGTATTAACAATTTAAAAAAGGAGATTATTATGCCTAGGTTTAATCAAACAGGCCCAATGGGACAAGGTCCTATGACTGGGCGTAAAATGGGGCATTGTACCAATTTTGGTGCAAACCTAAAAAAACAATCTGTTACAGAAACCGAAAATTCAGAAACAAACCTTTCTGAAAACATGACCGGAAGCGATAAGGGTTTTGGTTGGGGAAGAGGTTTGGGTTTAGGACGCGGTAATGGTGGCGTTGGTCGCGGTATGGGACGGCAAAATCGTTTTAGAAGCGGCAATTAATTAATTCAACCATAGAGGATCCTTTTCTCCATGGTATTTACTTTTTAAATAATTAACCCATAAAATTATGAGTGAAGTACGTTATTTATTAAAAACTTCTGGATATTCGGACAAGGCTATAGAATATTATGAAAATCATTTAAATGTCGGGATTATTGAAAACCCTGATGCTCATTCCGTTTTTACAGGTCCCTGCGGCGATACAATGGAAATATTTTTGAAGATTTCATCGAGTGTAATAACAGATGCAAAATTCCAGGCTATAGGATGTGCAGGCTCTTTCGTCTCAGGTTCAGCTCTTACTAAAATGATAACCGGTAAAACATTAAAGGACTGTGAAAAGTTGGACGAACACGATGTACTAAACCATCTGGGCAAGATGCCGGAGCAGAAAGTCCATTGTGCACGCTTAACTGTATTGACCTTACAAAAAGCGATAGCACAATATAAAAAAAACAACGATTAACAACTATTTAAAAATAATTTTAAAACATAAATGAAATGAAAAAGATCATTGCAATTCCATTAGAAAACGGAGTATTATGTGCTCATTTTGGGCATTGTGAACAGTTTGCAATTGTTAACGTAGAAAATAATGTGATAACTGAAATTAAAGAAGTAATTCCACCGGAACATATACCCGGTTTGTATCCGCGTTGGGTCGCTGAATTTGGAGTAACCGATGTAATAGCCGGAGGTATGGGACAACAGGCTATTTTATTGTTCAATCAGCAAAAAATTAATGCTTTTGTTGGAGCACCAGTAAAACCAGCTAAAGAACTTGTCAACGATTTTTTAACTAACAAGTTAAATCTTAGTGCCAATTATTGTAATCACGACGAGCATTCTGAATATGGGAATTGCAAACATTAATTTGCATGTTACGGTTGACGAACGTTGTAAAAGTTGTTTCCTTAATACTTATCAACGTTTGTTTGAAAAATTCAATGTTGAAATAGCTAAACGTCAAATGTTTAGTGCATTTTATCAGGAAATAATTAATAAGCACAACTACCTTTCAAGTCCTGAAATACAAAGGGAATTGAATAATAAGTTTTGCCAAATTATAAACGTTGATGATCCTTTTAAAGAAGAAAAGGCCAATAGCAATCATATTGTCTTAGAGCTATACAAGAAATGGAAACCGAAAGTACTTTCATCGGCTAACCCTTTTGACTTAGCTTTAAGGCTTGCTATTGCCGGAAATATTATGGATTACGGTGCAAATAATAGCTTCGATATTCATAAAACTATAAATGCAGTTTTAAAAGCTTCATTTGTTATTGACCATTCCAAAAGCCTTAAAAATAGAGTGACCCAGGCAAAAAAAATTCTATACTTAGCTGACAATGCCGGAGAAATAGTTTTTGACAAGCTTTTCATTGAGACCATGATGCACAACCATGTTTTTTATGCAGTTAAAGATGCTCCTGTGCTCAATGATGTAACCCTTGAAGATGCCAAAGAGGTAGGAATGGATAGGGTTGCCGATGTAATTTCAAATGGATTTGATTCCCCTTCAACAGTTTTGCATAAATGCAGTAAAGAATTTCTTGATATTTATAATTCGGCAGACCTCATCATATCAAAAGGACAAGGAAATTTTGAAGGATTAATGCGACAAAAAGATTCAAGAATATTTTTTCTACTCATGGTAAAGTGTGATGTGATTTCCGAAATGTTAAATGTTAAAAAAGGATGTTTTATTGTTTACAATCAAAAATAGTGAAAGATGGACTTTGTATTTATTATAACTGCACTCTTTTTGACTAGTATTGGATGTTTAATGATTGCAAGTTTAATGCTTTTATTAAAAGACAAAGACCTAAACCGGGTTTCAACCTATTTTCTATATGTAGCAAGTGGAATTTTATTAGGAGCTGCCTTCTTGGGAATGATTCCAAAAGCCGTTGCCTTAGCAGAACCGATTAAAATCACGAGTTTTATTTTAATTGGTATTTTATTTCTTTTTACGTTAGAAAAATTAGTGTTGTGGAGGAATTGTGGAAATACAGATTGCGACCGACATTCCAACGCATCATCATCAGTAGTTTTAATTGGCGATGCCTTTCATCATGTCATCGATGGAATTGTAATTACTTCCTCGTTTTTAATTTCCATCGAAGTTGGAATAATGGTAAGCATTTCGATTGCCTTTCATGAAATCCCCAAATCATTAGGCGATTTGAGCATCTTGATTAAAAACAGACTGTCACGAAAAAGAGCCTTTTGGTATAAAGTTTTATCGGTAAGTACTGCTTTGATTTTTGGGGTCTTGGCGTTTTTTTTATCCAATGCTATTAAAACTATCATTCCTTATGTACTCGCCTTTTCGGCTGCCAGCTTTCTATATTTATCCATGGCTCAGCTAATTCCCGAGATGCACCGTAAAACCGCACTGAAAGATTCCATTATCCAGATTTTGCTCTTTTTATTAGGGATAGTAATTATTTATGTGAGTTTACATTTAAAATAACCTTGTTATGCAAAAAATTAAAATTGGAATAATTATTTGCGACCGTTATCATACTTGTGCAGGTGGAAAATGTTTTAGATCTCTACAAAACAAAGAAGGGGCTTTTGAAATGTATAAAGATAAAGAGGTAGAACTTGCCGCATTCACTACTTGCGGGGGATGTCCCGGCGGAAACATTGAATATGCACCCGAGGAGATGAAAAAAAATGGTGTAACACATGTTCACTTTGCTACGGGATTGTTTGTTGGCTATCCGCCCTGTCCCTATATGGGGTATTTTGAAAAATTTATCTCTGAGAAATACAGCATGAAAGTAGTTTTGGGAACACATCCTATTCCCCAGAAATACTACTTAGTACATGAAAAACTTAATACATGGAAAGCTCCATTTCTTCAAGATATTATTAAACAAACCTTAACCGATGAAAAAATAAGGCTAAGCTATGACTAAAAATAAACCCTTAAAAATTGCTATTGCCAGTGGAAAAGGAGGAACCGGAAAAACTTTACTTTCAACTAATCTGGCAGTTTTTTTGAGTATAAAACAAAAAACTTTGCTTGTTGATTTGGATGTCGAAGAACCTAATGATGCTATTTTCATCAAAGGAATAACCGAAAGTTTTTCTGACCAGTATAAAATGATACCTGCTTGGGAAGAAAGCAAATGCACATTATGTGGTATTTGTAGTAAAGTATGCAAATATCATGCAATAGTTCAACTTGGGACTTTTATCGCAGTATTTAAAGAATTATGCCATAGTTGTTATGCTTGTTCGGAATTATGTTCCATGAATGCTTTGCCTATGCAAAAGCAAAAAATAGGAGAAATCAAAAGAATATCAAACGGAAATCTTCTGTTCATCGAAAGCAGGCTTAAAGTAGGAGAAGAACAAGCTGTTCCATTAATTTATCAGACACACGACCTGGTAGATAAAAATTATAATGATATTCAGATACAAATATTTGATTGCCCTCCAGGAACTTCTTGCCCGGTGGTAGCAGCTACTAAAAATACCGATTTTGTTGTACTGATAACTGAGCCAACTCCATTTGGATTAAATGACCTTAAATTGGCTGTGGAAACCATGCGGAAACTTGAAAAACCCATTGGTGTTGTTATTAACCGTTATGACATAGGGAACAGCGATGTTGAATCATATTGTAAACAACAAAAAATTCCCATTCTGACCAAAATACCATTTGACTTGCAAATAGCCGGATATTACTCAAGGGGAACATTAGTTTACGATAAGGTTGATCAAATGGCAAACTCTCTTCAACAAATAATTAGTTATATTGAGAAAACAATTTGAAAATATGTACGAAATAGTAGTTCTATCGGGTAAGGGAGGTACCGGAAAAACTTCAATTGCTGCATCATTAGCTGTTTTAGCCCAAAAGGATGCAATAATTGCCGATTGCGATGTAGATGCATCAAATATGTACCTGTTATTAAAACCTGATTTTGGTAAAACTATTGATTTTTATAGTGGAGAACTTGCCGTAATAAATCAGAATTTATGTATTCGTTGTAGTAAATGTGCTGAAATATGCCGATTTAATGCGATAATTTTTATCCATAATCAATATCAGATTAATGCCCTTGATTGTGAAGGATGTTGTTACTGTGCAAAAATATGCCCTGTCAATGCCATAACCATGCACGAACAAAAGTCTGGCTATATGTATATTTCTAAAACGAAAGTTGGAAGCAAAATGGTTCATGCTAAGTTAAATATTGGTGCTGAAAATTCAGGGAAATTGGTTGCTAAGGTTAAGAACGAAGCAAAATCATTAGCTGTCGAAGAAAACAAATCGTTTATCATTGTTGATGGTTCACCAGGAATAGGTTGCCCTGTGATTTCATCATTAGCAGGAGCAAATTATGTTGTTCTGGCCACAGAGTCTACTATGTCTGGTTTACATGACCTTAAACGAATATATACTATAATTAAAAAATTTCGTATAAAAGCAGGTTGTATTATCAATAAATATGATCTAAATAAAGAAAAGACATTGGAAATAAAAAAATTTCTTCAGAAAGAACAGATTAATCACTTAGCCGATATACCCTATGACATTAATTTTACAAAGGCTATGATTGAAGGAAAAACAATTGTGGAAATTCAATCACCTCTAAAACCTTTATTGGAGAATATTTGGAACAAAATAAAAGAACAATTAAATAACAAAAATTTATAACATGAGAATTGCATTTACAGCTACAGGAACAAATTGGGATTCAATAATTGATCCCCGTTTTGGGAGGACAGAATATATCGTTATTTACGATGAAAAAGAACAAGTGTTAAGTGCTATTGACAACAGTACAGTTAAAAATGAAACACATGGGGCAGGAACCGCCACTGCACAAAAAGTATTTGAACTAAAACCGGATGTGCTTATCACTGGTAACGGACCGGGTGAAACAGCATCAAATGCTCTTAAACATCTTGAAATGAGGATATTTATTAATGCTCATAATTTGACAATTAAACAAGCTCTTCAACAATATAAAAACGGGATGCTTCAAGAAATATAATATTGAAGTTGCTATATTTCATTATTTATTAAATTTCGACAAATATGCCTGGATATATCCATTTATATACCGGCAACGGAAAAGGTAAAACAACCGCAGCAATGGGTTTATCACTTAGAGCTGTTGGCGCTGGTAAAAGAATTTTTATTGCCCAGTTCATCAAAGGAATGCATTACTCAGAACTTAATGCACTGAAACGCTTTCCTGAAATTGAATTGAAACAATACGGGTTGAATTGTTTTATTGTGAATAAACCTACCCAACAAGATATTGATGCAGCACGTAAAGGACTGAAGGAGGTTTCTGAAATTATTGCAAACAATAAGTATGAATTGGTGATACTCGATGAGATTTGTATAGCGCTGTATTATCACTTGTTTGAAATTAATGAAGTTTTACCATTAATTAACTCAAAGCCTAAAGAGATGGAAATAATTATGACAGGACGCTATGCTCCTCCTGAACTTTATGAAATTGCAGATTTAATAACTGAAATGAAAGAAATAAAGCACTATTACAATAAGGACGTGCAGGCAAGAAAAGGAATTGAATATTAATATAAAAAACATGATACATCATATAGGATTACAAATTATTGAAAATGATCTTCAAACTTTTTATATTAAAGTATTGGGTTGTACTCCGCTCAGAACATTTAATTTACCTAAAGAAGAAGCATTTTTAATTTTCAATCTTTTAAAAGATATTGAAATTTCTTATTGCAAATGCAATGATGTAGAGTTAGAACTCTTTGTTGACAATAGTATAAAACCCCCAACTTTTAACCATGTATGTATACATACGGATAATGTTATGGAAATAGTAAACAAAGCAAATGCTGTAGGTTTCCGTGTTTATATTAGAGAAAAAAAAGATAAAACCAAAACTTATTTTGTAAGCGATTCAAACTATAATTTATTTGAGATAAAAAATTATCATTAAATATAATTTTATTTATACACTTCATTAATAAAAAAATGGCTATTTGCAGTAAATGTCGTACACGGTTTATATATTGGATAAGCCTTACCATCATAAGCATTGGTATCGGCTTATTATTCGATTTAAGCATTCTCACAACCAATAGTTTCCCATTATTTATAAGGATAATAGGATTAGCAGGGATAATTTTTACACATTTCCTTTTAAAAAGGACAGGAAAATTGCTCAGGATGTTTGGTGAGTCTGTACTGTGGGGATGGTCAACCAAATTGATAGTTAAAAATGTATATAAATGTGTCCGTCACCCGCATCACTTGGGTGTTGGGATGTTCATGACCTTTCTTGGTTTATTGATAGGCTACCCCGTAACTTTTATCATAATTACCGTTTCTCAATGGCTTTGGGTTTTCCTTTTTGTGCTGTTTATTGAGGAGAAAGAATGTCTGGAAAAATTCGGAGATGAATACAGGGAGTATAGTAAAAATGTACCAATGTTTTTTTGTAATCCTATTTGTATTATAAGAGAGATGTTCACTCCGATAAATAAATGATTTATGTTCAGAAATAGAAATAACAGAAATAAGAACCTTTATCAGGGAAATCTTGCAAAGAATTCATCAGGTCTTTGTATGTGTCCTCAATGCAATTATTCAATTCCTCATAAACGTGGAGTGCCTTGCTTTACATTGATATGCCCATTATGCAATATTCCGCTTGCAAGACAGGATCTGTCTGAAAATAGTAATAAACAAAAATTCCAAGTTTCCCCCAAAATTGATACTAAACTATGTTTAGGTTGCGGAGCATGTGTGAATGAATGTTTGTCCGGTGCCATTATTATGGTAGATAATAAAGCGAAATTAATAAATGAAAAATGTATAAACTGCCGAGCGTGCATTAATGCCTGCCCAGTAGAAGCTATTATTTAATAATTAAATAAGAGAATAAATAATTAATCTGACTAATATGAACAATCTTTTTGAAAAAATCCCTATGGAAGGGGTAAAAAATATTATTGTAGTAGCTTCCGGCAAAGGAGGCGTTGGAAAATCAACTGTTGCAGCCAATCTATCAATAGCATTGGCACGGAGTGGTAAAAAAGTTGCTTTAGTAGATGCCGATATTTACGGACCTTCAATTCCTAAAATGTTCGGTATTGAAGATGCAAAACCAGATGTAACATCGTTTGGCGATAAAGAAATGATGTTTCCAATAGAGAAATACGGTGTAAAAATAATGTCCATCGGGTTCTTTGTTAAAAAAAATCAAGGTTTAATTTGGCGTGGACCAATGGCGGCAAATGCCATTACTCAACTTTTTGAGAACACACAATGGGGCAATATTGATTATATGATTATTGATTTTCCTCCGGGAACTGGGGATATACAACTTACCACAGTTCAAAAACTGAATCTGTACGGAGCTATTATTGTAACTACCCCTCAAGAAATTGCTCTAAACGATGCACGAAAGGCGGCATCCATGTTTATAAACCCTGATTTGAAAGTACCGATACTTGGTATCATAGAAAATATGTCATGGTTTACGCCAAATAAGCATCTTGATGAAAAATATTTCATTTTTGGTCAGGGCGGTGGAATAGAAATGGCATCCGAATTTAATACCCGGCTTCTTGGGCAAATTCCTTTGGTGGTAGAAGTTAGCGAAGCTGCCGACCAGGGCAAAAGTGCATTTGGCCAGGGCAATAAAACGGTAACAGAAGTTTTTGAAACGATTGCCGAACATTTGCTATCAATTATAAACATCTAACCATGATAAGTTTTGGCCCTGTCCCGTCAAGAAGATTAGGAAAAAGTCTTGGGATCAATAATATTGTTGTTCCCAAAGTTTGTTCTTATAATTGTATATATTGTCAGGTAGGGAGAACCAAAGTGTTTAGTACAGAGAGGCATGTTTTTTTTGATCCTGATGTAATATTTAATGAAGTAACCCACCACCTCAATCAGCTCAAAAAAGAAAATTTTCCTGATTATTTAACATTTGTATCTAATGGAGAACCAACACTTGATAAAAATCTTGGAACTACCATTCAATTGTTGAAAAAGTTGGGAATCCCAATTGCTGTAATAACCAATGCCTCTCTGTTATTTATGAGTTCGGTGAGAGAAGATTTACAAAAAGCGGACTGGGTATCGGTAAAAATAGATGCATCAGACAATCAGACGTGGTTTAAAATAAACCGTCCTTGTAAAGGGTCAGATTTTGGGCAACATACTAAGTTCATCCAAGGTTTTGCCAAAGAGTATAAAGGTATCCTTTGTACCGAAACTATGCTTGTAAAAAAAATCAATGATAGCGTACCACAATTACAAAGCCTTGCAGGGATGGTTAAATTACTTGATCCGGAAAAAGCTTACCTGTCTGTTCCTATCAGGCCACCGGCTGATGTAAAAGTTAAGATTCCCGATGAAGAAAAAATAAATGAAGCTTGGCAGATATTTAACAATAAACAGATACAAACGGAATTGCTTATTAATTTCGAGGGTTCCAATACAGGTTTCACCGGAAATGCGTTCGAAGATATCCTTAATATTACGGCAGTTCACCCGTTGAGAAAAGAGTCAGTAACCGAACTTTTACACCATGACAATGCTGATTATTCTGTGATAAATTCCCTGCTTCACCAACAACTGATAAAAGCGGTATTATACAATAACAAGTGGTATTATATAAGAAAATATTGTGTTTAAAAAATGAATTTATCTATTGTATTATATGGTTCATCCGTTCTTAGAAAACACGCTGATGAAATTACTGCGGAAGATAAGCATAGGCAGTTTGTTAAAAATTTGTTCGACACACTTAAAAATAATGAAGGAATTGGACTAGCAGGCCCGCAGATAGGCATTCTTAAACGGATATTTGTAATTAGCACATTACAACTTCCAAAAAACGACAAATCAATCGAAAAGTTTGAACAGGCTTTCATTAATCCCCAAATTATTTGGCAAAGTCCTAAAATGAATATTTATAAAGAAGGGTGTCTGAGCATTCCCGGCATATTTGAAAATGTTTCCCGTCCTGAAAAAATAAAGGTCAGGTATAACGATCTTGATTTTAATATTATTGAAGAAGATATTTCAGGATTAAAAGCTCGAATATTCCAGCATGAGTATGACCATTTGAATGGCATTTTGTTTATAGATAAAATAGGAACGTTAAAACGTATTCTTTTATCCAGTAAACTGAATCAAATAGCAAAATCTTTTAAAAATTTAAAAACATAATGAAATGAATGCTTTAATACATTTTTTACAGATGTGTTGCATTTTGTTTTTTATTATACAATTTTATAACAATCAGAATTCTATTTAAATTTATATTTGTCATTTAATAAATACAACCTATTGAAAATACATCAAATCCATTTTCTTTGGCTGCCTGCATAGCTGCCTGCTTTTGCATAATGTCGCCGCCCCAATAATTGAAATCAAAAACATTAGGTGTTTTAAACCAGCTTTCGATATTCATAATGATTTGAATATTTTTTGTTTCATTCTTCGAAATCGAAAAAGAAGAAGCTGGAAGGTTTACCTTGAAATAATTTTGTACAAATCCTGTAATTGAATCTACATCAATTACATTCCCTTTATAAATCTGACCAATACCAAGATGAAAATTAAAATTATTAATGAAATCAACAGTATCTTTCCATTTCCCATTAATCTGCATATAATGGTAACCTCCGCCAAGCACAGTTGGCCAAAACATGTTTACTTCGGGTGTATTAACAAATAGGAATGTTTTATTCTTTTCTTCATTGATTCCAAAAGTAAAACTAATAGAATCGTAATTTCCCTGGGGAATATCATCATATACCTGCCAGGTAAGGGTGGAAGGAATGGTATTGTCCACATAAAAAATATCTTTCCATTTGTTTATCACTGTTTGGGCGCCATCCGATTTATGAAGGGTAACGTCAGAAATAAAATATTTTACCTCAGTTACCATGTAATGATTCCCTGCCTGATTTATATACATCAACGTATCTGTTTGTAAAGGCAATCCATCTGCATAATTTGCAAATTCAAAAATTATTTTTCCTGTATCCTGCTCAGGAGGTTCCGTAGAAGAATCTTTTTTACAGGACAAGAGCAATCCAACAAAAAAACATAAAAAGTAAGAGATGCCTTTCATCTAAAACTGTATTAAAAGATTAATGAAAAAAGATCTGCCGGGTTCGTATAATTTACTGGTACTGCCTATAATTTTTCTGTTTAAATGCTCATAATAAGGTTTATCAAAAATGTTTTTTACACCAGATGCAATAGTAACAAATTTATAGGGAGTATAGGTAAGCGAAAAATTTAGTAATTGAAAACCTGGAGTGGTTGCTTCATAAAAAGCATCCGAAACCTGATTTTGTTCCGCCACTAAACGCCAGGATAAAGATGGAATAAGTTTATTATTCAGTAATTTATAATTTAATTCAAGCGTGGATTCAAATGGAGGAATTTCGGGTAAAGGGTCGTTATGAATTATTTTTTCACTGGTTACTTCATTATTTACAACAATATATTTAGTGGTGGAAGGGATGGTAGCCCTTGTATAAGCCGCCTGAAGACTTCCGCCAAAACGATACTTATCAGGCAATTGATATTTTAATTCAAAACCCGTAAAGTTTACTTCATCTACATTTTTAAACTGTTTTACACCCAATACCCACTGCGACTGAGGTGTGGCTACCGATGGGGAAAGCATTTGTCCGGTAATATAATCCGTAATATGCGAGTAAAACCCATTTACCAGGACATTTCCAAAGGTTTCATTATCGTATTCGAGGCTGATATCCAGTTGATGGTTTTTTTCCGGCTTTAATTGAGGATTGCCCAGATAATCGTAATTATCAAAACCTACCGGCATAAATTTAATATAACGTTCCAACATATTGGGGCTTCGTGTGCCCATTCCAATAGAAAAACCAACATTAAAATTCTCCATTATTTTTCTGCTTATTGTGAAGCCAAAACTATAATTAATGAAATTGGAACTATTATCCGTAAAATAATTTGTTCCATCTTTTTCCAGTGTTAAAGTATCATCAGAAGAAGCTGCATTATAATCACCCCTTAAAGAGGCTACTACATTGAACGATTTTATATTCGTAATATATTCGGCAAAAACACCGGTATTTTGAATCAATGCTTTATTCCAGATATTGAACTTTTTCGTTGACCGTGTAATAATACCCCCCATATCCATTATCATGGTCATTTTTTTATTACCATCTTTATCTATTCTTTCATAATCAGCTCCAATGTTCAACATGCTTTTTCCCAAAAGAAATCCTATTTCCGTTCTTCCTCCGCTGTTTAATGCATCAACATCTGAAACGGCTTCCATGGTGGAATAATTCGCTCTTTTACTGTTATCCATCAGATGGTCTACTTGTGAGCGATAAATTTTACAATCAAAAAATCGTATATTTTTAGCTAATTGCTTTGCATGATAATCAAGCGAAAAAATTCTTGTGTCATCGCTTTTTTCATCCATCGCAAGTGCCGGAAATAAAACATCCCTGCCATGAGTCTCATAATAGGATAACATTAGCATCTGATTCTGTTTAATGCGATAAGCCAGATTACCTAAAAAATTGTATTTTTGGAAGGAAGTTTTAATCGTTTTGTCATTCCCATCTTTGTAATTCCCAAAATTCTTATATCCTCCCGAAACATTAAAATAAAGACTTTTATTACCACCATAAAGGGAAAGATGTTCACGCTGTCCGTTTGCATTGGTTTCGAAACCGTAAAATGCCCTGGTATGTAATTCCGGATTACTGTAAAAGTGAGGCATATCCGTAATCATATTAACAATGCCTCCAAACGAAGGTCCATATTTTAACACATAAGGACCTTTAATAACTTCAATGTTTTTAACATCTTCTTCCTCTACATGCGAAGTGACCGGATCCATCCTGTTGGGACAGCCTCCTTCAATTTTCGTTCCATTATTAAGCATAATATTTAACTGGCTATAGCGAAAACCCCGTATTACCGGGTCTATACAGGCTCCTCCTTTCCGAATACCTGATACATTGGGTACGGTACGCAACAAATCCCCGATATCCGGGATACTTTTTACTTCAAATGATCTGGATTTAAGTTGAATAATAGTATGAGCAGGCTTTTTACCCTCAATCAACACTTCGTTTAAATGAATTAAGGTATCCGTAGTGTTTTGTGCTTTACAAATGGAAAATCCACAAAATAATACCATTACCATACTACTTATGTACAAATATTTCATTTTTTATTTCATTTTTCTTATTTTATCATCTTCCGAAACGGCAACAAAAATAAATCTGCCCTCAATTACTTTTTCCCGTTTTTCGCCATACATTTCTTCAGCAAAAATACTCACATTTATAATCAGTTTAATATGGTCGGCCTTTTCAATTCTTCCGATAAGTTCGATAATTGTATTACGATGTACAGGTTTTAAAAATCTGATTTTTTCAATGGATGTCGTAACCATTTTTGTCCGGGTATAACGTGTAGCCGTAATATAAGCTACTTCATCCATCCATTGCATTGCCTTCCCTCCAAATAATGTGTTGTGATTATTCAGATCGCTGGGATAAATAACTTTTACATTGCCTTGTCTCTGATTGATTTATTCTTTCATCCATTAGGTTAAAAAATTATTCAGCAATATTAAAAAATTTATTTGAATTGAACAAATGTTCACTATCTTTGCATCGTAAATGAAAAACTAAAGGAGATGGAAAATCGTTACTTGCTTCACCTGTTGCTGACACCATTTGTACTTTTTATTGAATATGTGATATTTATAATCGTTGGGTGTGTAGCCTTCGCTTGCGGAATAAAAGATAGTTTTTTTTGCGGCGCTTATTGTATTGCGGGCAAAATAGTTTTACTAATAACAGGACTATTCTTTGTTACTTTGCTGTGTTTTGATATTAAAAAAATACGCAAAAAAAATAAATTATGCCAAGACCAAAAAGAGAACGACTAATATGTAACCCGCCCCAGATGCAGGGATTTCGTCCTTTCGGCATTCCGATGGACAAAATAGAAACCGTAACCCTGACATTTGACGAGTATGAAAGTATAAATCTGCTGGATTATAAATTACTGAATCAGGAACAGGCGGCAGAAAAGATGAACGTATCGCGTCCTACGCTTACCCGTATTTACGAAAGTGCAAGACGAACCATTGCTAACGCTTTTATCGAAGGGAAAGCAATCGTAATTGCAGGAGGTAATGTATATTTTGAACAGGATTGGTTTCGTTGCAAAAAGTGCTTTAAACTGATCAATGGGGCAGAAAATCATATTAAATGTAAAGGTTGCACGGACTTCGGTACCGACGAACTTGTACAATTAAATCATAAAAAGGATGAGTAATTCGGATTATTTTTCTTTGTTACAAAAAGATATCCGTTTCAGGGAAGGATTGAATGCTTGCATCGATTGCGGAACGTGCACAGCCATTTGTCCGGCAGCCCAGTTTTACGATTACGATCCGCGTATAATTACCGATACCGTCCAAACCCGCGATAATAATAAAATAGAAGAATTGCTGAAAAGCGATACCATTTGGTATTGCGGAGAATGCCTCTCCTGCAAAACACGTTGTCCGCGCGGAAATACTCCCGGATACATCATCCAGGCATTAAGAGCCTTGTCTGTAGAAACAGGATTGTTTGCCGAAAGTGAAAAAGGCCGGCAGCAATTAGCAATTAAAAGAACGGTAGGCGAGAGTATCCTGAAATTCGGTTATTGTATTTACATCGACGATGTGGATACCCAAATGTATCCTGAGCAAGGTCCGGTATGGGACTGGTTGAAAAACAACCGTGAAAAAATGCTGGAACGTACCGGCGCAAATTATAAAGGAAAGGGTTCGGGTACTTTGCGGTTAACCCCGGAAGAATCGCTTGCCGACCTGAAAAAGATTTTCGATGCTACCGGCGCAAGCCAGCGATTCGAAATCATAGAAAAATATTCAGAAGAAAAGGCAAAGCAATTAGGCATTCCTTTCGGAAAAGGCAAGGATAACGAATACTTTGAATCTGTTTATGAAGGTACAATAGAAGATGAATAAAAAGAATCCAAAATATGGCTGGGCTGATTATCAGAAAGAAATTGCTGATGATCATTATTATTTTGCCCGCAGTTGCATCCGTCAGAACTTTTTCCCGGCAGCAGAAGGTGTTTTTTTAAACATTATCCGAAACGAACTTGGAAAAGATATTTACGACGATGCTCTTCAGACTACCTGCACCGGCATAGCTTACCATTCCGGCATTCTTCCGTTGGAAACCATCATGACCGTGGTTGCCCGGCAGTTTGCCCTGATGACGGAAGCCGGATATGAAAACTACGTTTGTTCCTGCGTAACATCCTTTGGTATTTATTCCGAAATGCTGGAAATATGGGAGAAGAATCCGGAGAAACTGGAAGAAACAAGGAAAGTTTTAAAAGAAACTACGGGAAAAGAATTTGTGATTCCCAAAAACATGGTACACGCCAGCGATTTGATATACAAATTCCGGAACGAGATAAAAGCCAGGGCAAAATACCGTCTTGTAAACAAGCAAAGCAGTGAACCATTAAAGGTGGTTGACCATGTAGGTTGCCATTATGCCAAAATATTTCCTGCAAGGGGAGTTGGTGGTGCCGAATTTCCGGAAGTACTCTCCGGATTGATAGATACCTGGGGTGGCACACAGGTAGATTATCCTGAAAGAAGGCATTGCTGTGGATTCGGCTTTCGCCAATATTTAGTAAAGGCAAATCGAGGTTATTCGGTGGCTAATTCCAAACGCAAATTGGAAAGCATGCACCCCTATCATCCAGACCTGATTATTGCCAATTGTCCCGGATGTACTTTTTTCCTCGACCGCTGGCAATATACCATCGCAGAAATGGAAGAAAAAACTTACGGCGAAAATGGCTATGGCATTCCGGTGCTTACCTACGAAGAGCTTGCCGCTTTACTGCTCGGGTACAATCCTTGGGATGCCGGTCTGCAACTGCATCAGGTTTCGGTAGAACCGTTGCTTGATAAAATTGGCATAGCTTACAACCCGGAAGATAAATATAAAGGCAAAAATGGAGAATATCTTGGAGCGCCGGCAAAACCTGAAATTTTAAAAGTTTATTAAAAACATCAATAATTAATAAAATCAACTATGGAAGTAACATTCGACGGCGGCAAAGTAATCACCGCACACATAAATGGTCATATCATCAGGACTGACCAACCTGAAAAAATTGGAGGAACCAATACTGCACCTACGCCTTTTGAACTTTTTCTGGCAGCCATCGGTACTTGTGCTGGTATTTATGTAAAATCGTTTTGCGACATGCGTAAAATACCAACTGAAGGCATAAAAATCGTTCAAAATGCCGATTACAATCAGGAAACTGGTTTACCGACAAATATACAAATTGAGATTCAGTTACCGGAAAGTTTCCCGGAAAAATACATCAACGCTGTTGTAAATGTAGCTGAACAATGTAAAGTAAAAAATACAATTAAAAGTCAACCTAAAATAACTGTTAACGCTTCAAAAATTTAAAAATCAATGAATATTAAAGAAACAGGTTTCAATACCAAATTAATTCATGGTGCTGAGATTGAAGATCCGTTTGGTTCGGCAACAGTACCCATTTATCAAACATCCACATTTGCCTTTTCGAGTGCAGAAGAAGGAGCAAAATGTTTTTCCGGTGAAAGTGATGGATACATTTATACCCGGATAGGAAATCCAACAATCAATGCATTGGAACGCCAGATAGCTTTATTGGAAAATGGATTCGGAGGCATTGCTGTAAGTTCGGGAATGGCAGCAGTAAATGTTATTTATCAGGCATTTCTTGCACATGGCGATCACATGGTAAGTACAGATGCAGTTTATGGTCCTTCGCGTGCTATCATGGAAAATCATTATCCAAAGTATGGTGTGGAAAGCACCTATCTTAACACCACAGATATAAAAAACATAGAAAGAGCATTTCGTCCCAACACCAAATTACTCTACATAGAAACACCTGCCAATCCCACCATGGATATTACTGATTTGGCTGCCTGTGCCGAAATAGCACATAAACACAATGCACTTTTGGTAGTAGATAATACTTTTTGTAGTCCATACCTGCAAAATCCATTAAAATTTGGCGCCGATATTGTTTTCCATTCCATGACAAAATTTATCAATGGACATGCCGACGTTGTAGCAGGAATCATTGTTGCAAAAGAAAAAACAATTTATACAAAGCTTCGTGCTATGATGGTAAATCTGGGTTGCAATATGGATCCTCACCAGGCATTTCTGGTAATGAGAGGAGTAAAAACATTAGGTATCAGAGTGGAACGCGCCACCAACAATGCGGAAAAAATAGCTTTGTTTCTGGAAAAACATCCGAAAGTAGCCTGGGTAAAGTATCCGGGATTACATTCTCATCCGCAATATGAATTAGCTAAAATCCAGATGGAATCCGGCGGTTCAATGATCAGCTTTGGGCTGAAAGGTGGCTACGATGCTGCTAAAATACTAATGGACAATGTACATCTTGCATTGTTAGCCGTTTCGCTTGGTGGGGTGGAAACATTGATTCAGCATCCTGCTTCCATGACGCATTCCAAAGTATCCAAAGAGGGCAAAATTAAAGCAGGTATTACCGACGACCTAATTCGTTTTTCTGTAGGAATAGAAGATGTAAATGATATTATAAATGACTTGTCTAATGGTTTAGATAAGTTATAATTCTAAACTTATGCCACATTTAAACGGAAGCGGTCCCGAAAATGAAGGATCCAAAACAGGTCGAAAACTTGGCAAATGCCATAAAACGGAAAAAGAACAAAGCGAAATTGGCGTTCTTGGAAAAGGCATGGGAAAACATCGTCATTCCGAGGATAAAGAAGGCAAAGGTAAACGATTAAAATACAACAAATAAAATAATCAATTAAATTCAAATAAAAATGAAATATCCATAAGGGTTATGCTCATACCAACCGAGAATGATATTTTATGAATATTCCTTTTGACCAATAAATTAAAAAATTAATAACAAATGAAAATAGCAGTTCCTTTAACAGAAAACAAACAAATTGATGACCATTTTGGCCATTGTGAATATTACGGAGTTTATACAGTCTCAGATAGCAAGGAAATTACGGACATGCAAATACTTCCCTCGCCTCAGGGTTGTGGTTGCAAATCAAACATAGCAATGGATCTTGCCGGAGATGGCGTAACGGTAATGCTTGCCGGAGGGATGGGTGAAGGTGCCGTTAACGTGCTTAGCAACTTCGGGATAAAAGTTATCCGTGGCTGTTCAGGCGACGCAACAGAGGTAGTAAAAATGTTTATCTCCGGTAATCTTACCGATAGCGGAGTAAGTTGTATGCAGCATGAACATCACAATGGCGAAGGGCATAGTTGCCATAATGATTAAGTTACAATTTCTAAATTAAAAAAGGACGCTTTGTTTAGTAGCGTCCTTTTTTTGTAGAACAAACGTTTATATCTTCTGTCCCTTCCTTTTCTCGTATAGAATCTCCCATGTATCCTTTAATATAAAAACCAAATTGGTAGGCTTAATTGATTTTTTTCCTATTTTTACCCCGGATTTAATCTTAATCCAAAAATAAAAAATAACCAAGTCATTATTCATGGAACTCGAATTCGAGAAAATTTTAGAGAAAACCCGCGAATTTACTTACGATAAAGGGATAAGGAAGATGTCGATGGACGACATTGCAGATATTTTGGGCGTCTCTAAAAAAACACTTTATAAATACGCAAAAAACAAAGCTGAACTGGTAACTAAAGTTCTGGATTTTGAACGCGAAGGCTTTAGGATAATTTTTGAAGAATATAATTTTGAAGGTGTAAATGCTATTGATATACTAATGATCGTAGGCAAAGAGATAAGCAAACGGTTCAAACAAGTGAATCCTATGGTAACTTATGAGCTTCAGAAGTATTATCCGGCGCTTTACCAAAAGCACTTTGAAAAGCGTATTGATTTTATTTTCGATAAAATTAAGATCAATATCGAAAAGGGCATCTGTCAGGGTGTGTATCGCGACGATTTGAGTGTGGAATTAGTCGCCCGCTTATACATCAGCCGGTTGATCGACCTGCTCAATCCCGAATTTTTTCCTCCGGATAAATTCTCGTTTCCGGTTCTTTTTGACGTTATGTTCGATAATTTTGTACGAGGAATCGCAAACTCAACCGGCATAGCTTATTACGAACAAAAGAAACAAGCCCTGAATTTAAAATAGCTAATCCTTTACTTATAATAACTGAAGAAGCTCACCTGAAAAGATGAGCTTATTATGATGATTATCCAAAACGTTTATTCATACTTTATAGCCGTAACCGGATTTTCGGAAGCGGCTTTTATGGAATGGAAACTGATGGTGGCCATGGCAACAATCCAGGCAAGCATGCCCGAAAGGAAAAAGATAAACCAAGTTTGGTTCACATGATAGGCAAACTGTTGCAACCAGAAATCTAATGCATAAAAAGCAATGGGTGTTCCAATAATAAAAGCAACCACAATCAACAAGGTAAATTCCTTATAGAACATATTTGCTATCTCCATCAACGACGATCCTAATACTTTACGAATGCCAATTTCTTTGGTTCGGCGTTCAGCAGTGAAGGAAGCTAGTCCCAACAAACCTAATAAAGCAATAAAAATGGAAATCACCGAAAAAACGGTAAATATTTTGTTAAGTTTAGCTTCTGCCTGATACGATTCATCAAAATTCTGATCCAGGAAATAATATTCAAAAGGATTTTTAACACCATATTTTCCCCACACCGACTTGATGAAATCGAGCGTAGCCGGTTTATTTTCCGGCTTAATTCTTATGTTTAACGCAAAGCCGGGTCTTTTAGTCAAAAACATGACGATAGGTTCAATTTTATTGTGAAGCGAGGCATAGTTAAAGTCCTTTACTACACCAATCACCTTTGTGTTACGGTCGGCCGTGCCATCCAACTCAATACCATACTGGATTTTTTTCCCCAGGGCATTATCGCCCCAGCCTAACTTTTTTGCCGCCGTTTCGTTTATGATCACTCCTTCTTTAAGATCGGTTCCCATATTTTTATCAAAGTTCCGCCCTCTTACCAGTTTCATTTTCATTAAAGGAATATAATCATAGTCAATCTGGAAATTATTCAGTGCCAATTCCTGCATCTTACTTCCGGTTTCTACTCTCATCACCTGTATTGAACGTATTTTACCGGGAACGCCGGTGGAAGCACTTACCGCTTCAATAGCGGGATTCTGAAGTAATTCCTCCCTGAATGCCGGTATCTTTTTTACAAAAACCGTATCCTGAATTTCGGCCACTACTATATTCCCCTTATCGAAGCCTAAATCTTTTGTTTTCATATAGCGCAACTGCCGGCTAACAGTCAGCGTGCCAATAATCATCATTATCGAAATAACAAACTGAAAAACAACCAGTGTTTTGCGAAGATAGCCACTGTTCCTTCCCGAATCAATTTTTCCCTTAAGAACACGCGCTGGCATAAACGAGGACAGATAAAATGCGGGATAACTTCCCGAAATCAATCCGACAACCAAAGTGATAGCAATGATCCCTATGAAAATAAAGGGATTGGAAAAAACTCCAAAAGTGAGATGCTTGTCGGATAATTCGTTGAACAAAGGAAGAAACAACTGGATAAAAGCCAAAGAAATGATCAGTGAGATGAAGGCGAGCAATACCGATTCGCTTAAAAACTGACGACTCAACTGTGCCCTAAAGGCACCCATCACTTTACGGATACCTACTTCTTTGGCGCGGTTGGCGGAACGCGAAGTAGCCATATTCATATAATTGATGGAAGCTATCAGGAGAATAAATAAGGCGACAAAGGAAAAAATATAAACATACGACATACTCCCTCTGGGCAAATCGCCTTCCAGATTTTTGGTGCTAAGATGTATATCAGCAAGATTGGTTGTTATCAGTTTAAAGTCGGCATTGATTTGCTTGCCTAAAGGTTCCATGTATTTTTTGTTAAAAGCAGGAAACTTGGCATGGATATTTTTGATATCGGCATTTGGTTTCAACAGGATATAGCTGTAGATACCCACATTCCAGAATGCTTCCGGTTTAAGGCTGTTAAATTGGTCTTTTCCATATACCTTAGCTATCGTTGCCATTGAAGTGAGAGCATCGTATTTAAGATGAGTATTTCCGGGAAGGTCCTTAATGACGGCCGTAACTTTATAATTCATATTGTCCCCATCACGCAACACTTCGCCTAAAGGATTAGCTTCACCAAAATATTTTTTGGCAAAACTTTCGGTAACCACCATAGTATTAGGCTCGGTAAGTGCTTTGTCGAGCGAACCTTTCAGAAATTCACAGGTAAACACTTTAAAATACGAGGAATCGGCTGAATAGATTTTCTTTTCATAAAACTCCTTGTCTTTATACCTGATAAACATATTACCATTATCCACAATGCGGGCATATTGTTCAATTTCCGGATATTCCATTTTCATTGCCGGAGCAATGGGAACAGAAGTAACGGCAAACTTGTCGTGTTTCTCGGATATTCTAAAATCGGATTCAAGGCGATAAACGCGTTTATAGTTTTTATTATACTTATCAAAGGAAAGTTCATCCTGAATATAGAGCAGGATAAAAATGGTGGATATTAGCCCGATAGAAAGTCCAAGGATATTTAGTACGGAATAAAATTTATTACGGGTAATATTCCGGATGGCACTTTTTAAATAATTCTTGATCATGAGTACGGATATTAAACAAAGAAACGTTCTTTAATATTTTCAGTTACAATCTGTCCATCGAACAGACGGATGATGCGTTTGGCATACTCGGCATCGCGTTGGGAGTGAGTAACCATAATGATGGTCGTACTGTTATGATTAAGACTTTCGAGCAATTTCATCACCTCTTCACCGTTAGCGGAATCGAGGTTACCGGTAGGTTCGTCGGCAAGGATAAGATGTGGCCTGGCCACCACTGCACGGGCAACCGCCACCCGTTGCTGCTGACCACCCGATAGCTGCAAAGGAAAATGTTTTTTACGGTGGACAATCTGCATTTGTTCCAAAACCTCCTCTACCCTCTTGCGGCGTTCGCTCGCTGAAAAGCCTAAATAAATTAATGGCAATTCCACATTTTCGAATACATTGAGTTCGTCGATCAGATTAAAACTCTGAAAAACAAAACCTATATTCTGCTTACGCAGATTAGCCCGCTGACGTTCGGAAAAAGCGGAAACTTCTTTATCAAGAAAAAAATACTGGCCGGACGAAGGATTATCGAGCAATCCAAGGATATTGAGCAATGTAGATTTTCCACATCCCGACGGTCCCATAATGGCTACAAATTCGCCCGGTTCAATACGGAATGAAACTTGATTAAGTGCCGTGGTTTCTACTTCGTCGGTACGGAAAATTTTGGAAAGGTTGAGTGTTTTAATCATGGGTTAACTTTTTATTAGAGGAATAAGATGTTTGTTAGACGAATCTTCAGAAAAAAAGTTACAAAAACTTGCTGGTTCTCGACTATCGACAAGGTGAAGAAGGCAGAAAGCAGTAGGCAAAAGGCAGAAAGCAGTAGGCAAAAGGCAGAAAGCAGTAGGCAGTAGGCAGTTGAACGAAGCAAAATTTCAACTTGTCAAGGGTCAATAAAATATCAGATCATTCAGAATCTTGGAGAAAACAAACCAATGGTTAATCGCCAATTACCTTTTATAAACATGGAATGTCTTTCAATCACAAATCGTAATTCGTACATCGTAATTCGTAATTGTTAGTAGGCTCTTGTATTTCGTCCCTCGATATAATTAATAAAAGCCTGGTTTACCACTTTATTTCCTCCGGGAGTTGGATAATTGCCGGTAAAATACCAATCGCCCAAATGATTCGGGCAAGCTTCGTGCAAATCTTCTATGGTTTGATACACTATCCTGACGTTCGTTTTCACTTCTTTTGAAGTAACCAATTGAGCTATTTTTTCGGAAATCTGGTCGGCAGTAAAGGGACGGTAAATATCTTTTACATGATTGATAATTTCTTCCTTTGGAAGATTTTCCTGAGCCTTCGACTTCGTATAAACTTCGTTGATTATATTTTCCTGGTGAGTATCCTTCAGCAGTTCGATAGCCGCATTAAAAGCAATAAAGTCGTTGAGTTTTGCCATATCAATACCATAACAATCGGGATAGCGTATCTGAGGAGCCGACGAGGCAATGACAATCCTGACAGGTCCCAGCCTGTCGAGGATACGTATAATACTTTGTTTTAAGGTTGTGCCACGAACGATGGAATCATCTATCACCACTAAGTTATCCACGCCCCGGCGGACAATGCCGTAGGTAATGTCGTAAACATGAGTTACCAGGTCGTCGCGTTGTTTATCCTGAGTGATGAAAGTCCGGAGTTTAATGTCCTTAACCGCCACTTTTTCCATCCGCGGAGTCAGCGAAAGGATTTTATCAAGTAGTTCGGGAGTTAATTTTCCCTGAGATTCTAATATTTTGTCCTTTTTAATTTTGCTGCAAAAGACGTCCATTTCCTTCATCATGCCATAAAAAGCTACGGCAGCCGTGTTCGGAATATAGGAAAAGACGGAGTTTTCGATGTCGTAGTCAATGGCTTTAAGGATAGACGGGCAAAGCAGTTTACCCAAATTTTTACGTTCCTTATAAATGTCGGCATCCGTACCCCGCGAAAAATAGATGCGCTCGAACGAACATGCTTTCTTTTCATTGGGCTGGTGGCAAAGCACTTCACTAACCGAACCATTCTTTTTGATTATTAAAGCATAGCCCGGCTTTATTTCTTTTACCGATTCTTCAGAAATATTGAAAGCCGTTTGAATTACCGGACGTTCCGAAGTTACCACGGCTACCTCATTGTCGTGATAATAAAAAGCGGGACGTATGCCCGAAGGATCACGAATAACAAAGGCATCGCCATGACCAACCATGCCAGCCATAACATAGCCTCCATCCCAGTAGGAACATGCTTTGGCTAATATTTTCTGAATATCGAGGTTGTCGGCAATGAGTTGCGAAATATCCTTTTTTGCATACCCCAGATTCTTAAATTTGCGGTAAAGATCTTCGTTTTCCTCGTCGAGAAAATGGCCAATCTTTTCAAGGACTGTAAGCGTATCGGTGGTTTCAACCGGATGCTGGCCCAAATCAATTAGTTTTTCGAAAAGTTCATCCACATTGGTCAGGTTAAAGTTTCCCGCCAAGGCTAAATTTTTGGTCATCCAGTTATTAAAACGAAGCACCGGGTGAAGATTCTCAATTTTATTCCGTCCAAACGTTCCATAGCGAAGGTGGCCAAGGAATAACTCACCGGTAAATTCCACATTTTCTTTAAGCCAATCTATATCCTGCAAACGGTAGGGATTTTTTTCTTTTATCAGGTTTATCTTATCATAAACGCCCTTAAAAATATCGTCGATAGGCTGGGCTGAATTGGAACGAACGCGGTTGATGTATTTGATTCCCGGCTTCAGATCGAATTTAATATTCGAAATCCCTGCGCCATCCTGACCACGATTGTGCTGCTTTTCCATCAAAAGATGAAGTTTGTTTAAGCCATAAAAAGAGGTTCCGTATTTTGCCTGATAAAATCCCAGAGGTTTTAATAATCGTATTAATGCTATGCCACATTCGTGTTTAATGTGTTCGCTCATTGCTGGTTTTTGATTAAGAAATTATATTATTTTTACCAATAATTTTTCTGAAAAGAAAGTACAAAATTAGTCAAAAAATCGGTAAGACATTTCTTTAATTCACGCTTATGACACCATTTGTTTATCAATATTCGTCACCCGTTGGTTTACTTGAGATTTCGGGAAATGAAAACGGGATAGAATCTGTTTTATACGATTCACAAAGCAGTCATACGGTAACCATTGTTCAGGGCTTGCTTAAGGAATGTATTGAACAATTGAACGAATACTTTGCCGGCAAACGGAAAAATTTTGATCTGCCGCTGAATCCGCAGGGAACCGACTTCCAGAAAAGAGTATGGGCCGAACTGCAAAAAATACCTTACGGGAAAACGGCAAGCTATCTTGATATCGCACGCAACATAGGCGACGCCAACAGTACCCGGGCCGTAGGAAATGCCAATGGAAAAAACAAACTGAACATTCTTATTCCCTGTCACCGGGTGATTGGTATCAATGGCAGGCTTACCGGCTATGGCGGAGGCTTATGGCGCAAACAATGGCTGCTTGAACTGGAAATGGAAAACAGCCATATAGGATTGTTTGGAAATTAAGCCCGGTTAACATCTGATTCTTTCAGAAAATATGGGAAAATACGCTGAATAGGGTAAATCATTCCAGATATAATTCGTTTTATACTCCCGATGAAAAGTTTACCTTGCAGCCGTTCCGGTTTATCCTGCCGCCTTCAAAGAGGCTGTAAAATAAACTGTGTCAAAGGGAATAAATAATTAAATTTGACACAAGAAATGGGAAAATGTAAATTTGATTTTGAGGCCTACAAGCAGGAAGCGAAAGAGAGGCTTCGCCGGGGAGAACCAGCCGGAGGCAAAGAAGGCATATTTCAACCTTTGTTAAAACAGATGTTGGAAGAGCTACTGGAAGCAGAAATGGACGAGCACATGGATGAGCAACAGCGATCAGTTGGCAATCGTCGTAATGGTAAAATAGGAAAGAGGGTCAAAAGCATCGAAGGGGAATTCGAGTTAAACACACCCCGGGATCGTAATTCAGATTTTGATCCAAAGGTAGTACCCAAGCGGCAAATCATCATCAACGAAGAGTTGGAAAACAAAGTGCTACGATTGTATAGTAAAGGGGTAAGTACCCGGGATATCTGTGAGCACATTGAAGAGATGTATGGGTTTACGCTCTCGCCAACAACCTTGAGCAACATTACCGACCGTGTTATTCCATTAATCAGAGAATGGCAGCAACGCCCGTTACAAAGCGTGTATTGCTTTGTATGGATGGACGCTATACACTACAAGGTGAAAGAAGATGGCAAAGTGTCTTCCCGTGCAGTATACAATATACTTGGAGTAGATAATAAAGGAATAAAAGATTTGCTTGGGATGTATGTAGCCGAAAGCGAAGGCTCCCGGTTTTGGTTACAGTTGTTAAATGATCTTAAAGCCCGGGGTGTTGAAGACATGCTTATTGTCAGTATAGACAATCTGAAAGGATTTGCCGAAGCTATTGAATTGGTATTTCCTAAAGCGGAAATACAATCCTGCATTGTTCATCAGATTAGAAACACACTAAAGTATGTTGCTTCTAAAGACAGTAGAGAGTTTATGAAAGATCTAAAAACAGTTTACCAGGCTATTACTAAAGAAGAAGCAGAATATAACCTGGATGTGGTAGAAGCGAAATGGGGAAAGAAGTATACGCCGGTTTTTACCTCCTGGCGTAACAATTGGGAACATCTGAGTAATTACTTTAAGTACCCCGAACCTATTCGCAGAATTATGTATACTACCAATACGATAGAAGGTTTTCACAGGCAAATACGTAAAGTAACCAAAACCAAAGGAGCTTTTACCAGCGATATGGCATTACTAAAACTTATTTACCTTGCAACCCAGAATATTGTAGAAAAGTGGACGGCACCTCTGCCAAACTGGGGCATAGTAGCATCGCAGCTGGATATTATCTTTGCAGAAAGAGCCAGAATAAACATAAATACAATTTGATATGGGTTTTTTAAGGCATTTTACTCCAGAATTATTATCCATTAAAAAAAGCGCTACATTTGCACATAGCACTTTTAGGATAATTATTCCGTCGGTCGGGTTTATCCCTTCACTGGTTGCTCCTCAGCAGAGCCAGTGTCCGTTTATCCCGACAAACAAAAGTACTGAAAATTTTTATGACACAGTTCGTTTTACACTCCCCCTTCAAACCTTTGTTGGCTATCCGAAAACGTTAGTTAGTGGCTCGAAAACATTAGCTAACGACATGAAAACCTTTGTTAGCGACCCTCCGGAGGCTTCTGGAGTGTTTTACACCTCATAAATTATGTTTTCAGGTAGGCTCTGGAAGATTTTCAGTGCTTAAATTATGTTTTACAGTAGTCACAGTAAGATTTACAGTACTCAATGGATGTTTTTCGGAGTATATTTTGACTTTTGAGGGCTTACAGGGCGTTTTACTATCCTTAAATTGTGTCTTACTACTCTTAAATTATGTTTTCGTGTAGCCTCAGTATATTTTACATCACCCCTCATCGTGTTTTTCATGGTTTAAATTTACTCCGGTATTTTCCACTTTATTGCGTTACCTGGTTACAATACAAATCACAGGTATTAAACCCAAATTATTCATTAGAAGCGAAGCGAGCTAATGAATTAGTTGGGTTTAACCCCGATTTAGAAAAACTTGAATGATAAAATGATAAAATTTCCTTACCAATAAAAAAGATAAATTCTTAGTTTTTCTTAATCGTTTTGCCGTTACAAAAATGTCAATAATAGTTCATTACTATTGTATTTTTCTAATGATTGTTATTTGAAAAAAATCTAACGGCAAATCTGGGTTGAATTAAACGGGTGTTGCAATAAAATTACCCTTTTGAATTTTAATGCCGAATAGCCATCTTTGCAAAAAATAAGAATATTGAAATAGGTAAGGTGATTACTGAAAGAATACCAAACGACGATGAATTTTAAAGAAATAAAAATTATAGGTTTCGACGGTGACGATACGCTGTGGGTAAACGAACCTTTATACCAGGATATCGAAAAGAAACTATGCCAATTGTTGAAGGATTACCTGCCTGCAGGGCAAGTATCGGCCGAACTTTTCAAAACGGAAATGAGCAACCTTGAGCTATATGGCTATGGAGCCAAAGGATTTATGCTTTCGCAGATAGAAACAGCCATACGCATTTCAAAAAAACAAATACCCGCTTCGGTAATTGACCAGATCATTGATATGGGGAAGCAGTTGCTTTCCAATCCGGTGCAGTTGCTCGACGGCGTGGCAGAGGTTTTGAAGGAACTAAAGCAACGCTACAAACTTATTGTCGCTACCAAAGGCGATCTGCTCGACCAGCAGCGTAAACTAACCCAGTCGGGATTGATTGAGCACTTCCACCATATCGAAATAATGAGCGACAAGCAGGCCGAAAATTATATGCAATTGTTCACAAACATAGCGGTGGAACCGCAAAGTTTTTTGATGGTTGGAAATTCCATGAAGTCGGACATCCAGCCCATACTCCAGATGGGTGGAAACGCCGTTTATGTTCCGTTTCATACCACCTGGCAGCACGAAACAACGGACGAAGAACCGCAAACCGGCAACAATTATCTGAAAGTAAAAAGCATCAGCGAAATTTTACATTTCCTTTAAGCCGGCAAAGCGATTTACTGTCTGAATATATTATTTTTCCGGTTTTTATAGCGAATCTCGAATGGTAATTATGGATTTAGTTAAAAAAAATCGTCAACTAATTAAAAACCCGAGCAAGTTTCGGGAACAAATGGTGTCAAAACAACAGCTTTTCATTAAATAAATATAAAAAATTGAACCACTCCGGAAGTCAAAATAGTCAGCAATGCCGCACAAATGCTAAAACACCAGCACATACCAAAGTTATCATCTGTAGTTAATCAGTAGTGAAATTATGTGTTTCGGTATTTTAGTGGCGGCATTTTGATTTTCGGAGTAGTTCCAATGCTAATAAATAGTAAACTCATACCCTTGAAAAAATTTTATTTTTTTGTTTTTCTTCTGTTCGTCCAGACAACTTTTCTGTTCAGTTTTGCCCAGGCACAGAACGCCCGGCTTGGAGGTAAAATAGCCGATAAAAAAACAACGAACCTCATGGCAGGAGTGGATATCGTGCTGACCAATATTTCCGACAAGACGGATAAACATTTTGCCGTAAGCGATAACAATGGTGATTTTATGGTTACCGGACTTACATTGCAGAAAAGCTATGAATTGAAGGCAACGTTAATTGGCTATAGCGATATTCGCCGGACAGTATTCATCAAAACTAAGACAGAAAATATAGGATTGCTGATGATGAGCGAACAGGTAAAATCAATCAAAGGAATAGAAGTAACAGGCCAGATACCGGTAGCACAACAAAAGGGCGATACCACCGAACTAAATGCGAATGCTTTTAAAACCAATCCCGATGCCGTGGCCGAAGATCTGGTGAAGAAAATGCCAGGCATTACCGTGGAAAACGGAACGGTGAAAGCTCATGGCGAGGAGGTTAAAAAAGTTTATGTGGACGGGAAAACTTTTTTCGGCGACGATCCTACGGTAGCTATGAAAAATCTTCCGGCAGATATTATTGATAAGGTTCAAATATTTAACAAACTCAGCGACCAGTCCGAACTTACCGGTTTCGACGACGGACAATCGTCGAAAGCTTTAAATTTCATCACCAAAAAAGATCGCCGGAACGGAATGTTTGGTAAATTCTTTGCCGGACACAGCTACGACGACAAATATAATCTGGGTGGAAATTATAACTGGTTCAATGGCGACCGACGGATAACCATTCTTGGGTTGAGTAATAATGTGAATCAGCAGAATTTTGCAACCCAGGATTTTCTTGGAGCCATGAATGGTCCCCCACAGATAGGAATGGGTGGCGGAGGCCGGAACTCAAGAGGAGGCGCCGGAATGCCAGGTTTCATCGGGCAACAGAATGGTATCACTTCCAATAATTCCATTGGCATCAACTACAGTGATAACTGGGGGAAAAAGATAAATGTTTCGGGCAGCTATTTTTTCAACAGTAGTAAAAACAATACCAACCAGCTTTTAAACCGGCAATATCTGCTTTCGGCCGATTCCAGCCAGTATTATACCGAAAACAGTAAGTATCACAACAATAATTCTAACCACCGTTTCGACATGCGGATAGAATATGCCATTGATTCATCCAATACCATCATGTTTATGCCGCGACTGAACCTGCAGGATAACAGTTCATCAAACATCCTTTCCGGTTCAAATACTTTAGCCGGAGGTGAAATCCTAAACCAGTCGAATACGGTTACTACCACCAAATCTTTTGGATATAATTATGGAAGCGACCTGATGTATCGTCATAAATTCGGAAAAAAAGGACGTACTTTTTCCATTGGTCTCAGCGCTTCGGGCAATGAAAAGGATCCTAAAACCACTCAAAATGGAAGTACAATCATTGGCGGGGAAAACACTATCATTCATCAACGTTCCACCTCGGATAACAATGGAAGCACCGTTTCATCCAATCTTGTTTATACCGAACCTTTCCTGAAAAACGGACTGATACAACTTAACTATAACATCTCATACAACTCCAATACCACAAATAAAAAAACCTACTCCATAGATTCCCTGACAGGAAGCGAAGTGCTGGATACTATGCTAACCAACAATTATCAAAACAATTATCTTACCCACCGCGGAGGAATAGGCTACCGGCTGAAAGGCGATAAATACAACCTTATTACCAACATCGGTTTCCAGGAAACAGCATTGGACGGCAAACAGGTTTTCCCGCTACATTCCACTGTCAACAAAACGTTTGACAATATTCTTCCTTCGTTAATTTTTAATTATAAATTTTCGCAGAAGAATAATTTACGGATAATGTACCGTACGTCTACCAATATTCCTTCGGTATCGCAACTGCAGGATGTGGTAGATAACAGCAACTTGTTGTTGCTTACCACAGGTAATCCTGAATTGAAGCAGGAATACAGCCATATGCTTATGGCCAACTATTCTTTTGCCAACGTCGAGAAATCAAGAAATTATTTTCTGTTTCTTTATGCCGGATACAAGCAGAACAACATAAGCGATGCTACCTACATCGCCACCCATGATACACTGATCGGAAATATAGCCCTGCAAAAAGGAGCCCAGCTTACGCGCCCCGTAAACCTGGATCATTCATGGAATCTCCGTTCAATGATGACCTACGGATTTCCTGTCAACTTTATTAAAAGCAGCCTGAATATAACCGGAGGCTTTACGTATACGCAATCGCCGGGGATTATCAATGGGAAATCGAATATTTCGAATGCCTATAATTATAATGGCGGATTGATACTTAGCAGCAACATCAGCCAGAATGTAGACTTTACACTTTCGTACAATGCAAATTATTACGAAGGGTTCAACTCGTTGCAAACGCAAAACAACAGTCATTACTGGAACCAATCGGCAGGTTGTCGTTTCAATTGGATTATCTGGAATGGTTTTTTTGTTCAGAATGATGTTACCGGACAATTTTACAACGGATTATCCGGCGGATATAATACCAATTATGTGCTTTGGAATGCAGGTGTAGGAAAGAAGTTTTTGAAAAATCAAAAAGGAGAACTCCGGCTTAGTGTTTATGATATACTTAATCAGAATACCAACGTAAGCCGTACCTATTCCGAAACGTATATTCAGGATACCAAAGTTAATACGCTGAAGCAATATTTTATGCTTACGTTTACCTTTAGTTTCAGCAAAGGAGCCGTTCCCGAAATGCGTCGCAACCATCATGGCGACAGGCCCGACCTGAGAGAAGGTCCTCCGCCTGGTAAAATGGATGGATCCTCTCCGCCACCACCACCTCCGATGGATGGAAGCGGGCCTCCGCCACAATAAAAAGGAATTGCCCTCTCAGCAAAGAAATTTTGCCGCCCGGCTGAAAACACTTTCAAATGCCTTGTCAACTAATGGAACCAGCGTCTGGTTGGTAACGGGAAATGGCGTTTCGTGGGTGTATTCGTATGGAAAATCGAACATTTCGGCATTTCCGTCAAGGGTATAAAAAGTATCTTTGGCAGGAACTACTTTATCGTTTTTAAGCGTAATGGTTGATATTCGTTTTCGCATTTCCCGGAAACGTTGATCGCGGAAACGCTGGTGGTTTTTAAAATCAATCATAGAATGAAAGCTATATCCTAAGGAATTAGATTTCAAATAATCGGATAAAGGCCTGTTGTGTTCCATTTCCTGGTCGATATCGTGCATGTAAAACTTGTAGATGCCATCGAAAGCCTTTTTATCCATGATAAGCTTGGAAATACCATTCATAGCACTGAAGACCGAACCTCCGCAAAACATAAACAGCCTTGTTTCTGAAAATAACCCGTCAGGATTTGCCAGCATAATAATTTCGGAAAGGAAAGCCCCAATGGAGTAGGCAAAGATATCGGTTTGACCATCCTTTTCAAATAAAGGATGCCCGCCATTATGTATTTGCCCGACCAAACGTATAATATCGTAAGCACTCTGCCTGCCGGACGTAAAAAATCGCAGGGGATCGTCCGAAAGTCTTTCACTTAATGCAACATTTACAAAAGAGGCGGAATCAGCCGTCGGCTGGTTTTTTTTGCGATAGTTAAGCAAGGGAAGCATAGCCCTGGGATTAGCCCAGTCGAGCGGTGAACGGTTGATATGAAAAGCTATCGGAAAAAGAATGACCGGCCTGCCGGTGTGTTCGGCAAGATAATAAGCCCAGGGAAGATATTTGAGCCAGCTTCGTTCATTCAATCCATGCAGCAAAAGTATGGGATGATTATATTTTTCCTGATTTCCCTTTACAAACACCGGATAGGTGAAACGATAGTTTTCGCTCACCTCGCTGTCGGGCGAAGGATAATAAATGGGAATAGCCGCTTTGCTATCCAAAGATGCAAAATCATCCGAAGAGGAAAATTCCTGCATCCGGATGCTGATATCCGAAAAAGGGATGTTAATCCGGTTCGCCTCGAGGTTGAAAAGCGATTTCAATCCGGTGTACATTTCTGTGAAAAGCATTGATAATTGAAGTTTAAAAATGCAAAGAAAATACAGACTTTTTCCCCTCACAATTAAAAGGGATACCACCGGAAGTAATGGGACGAAAAGGAAAATAATGGGACGAAAAAGGGAATAACGGGATAAAAACCATCTGGGCGAAAGTATAGCGTTACCATAAAAAGTAGATGGTTTGGGATAAAAAATGTATTTTTGTCCATCAGAAAACAAAGTAAATCATGTTCGATATTCATCAGCCCATACCCGCATATCTTCTTGCCAAAAGCAATATCGTTCGGCTAATTATATTTACAGCCGCTTTTGCCTTGTTGTTTATTAATATTTATGCGCCTTTCGATTTGCAATCGTGGTATAAAGTTACCAAGTGGCAATTGCTGGTATATTCAAGCCTGGTAACATTGACCGGAGTGCTGGTAGTGGTGGTGAGCCGCATCATCATGTATCATTTGTCGCACAAGGTTCAGTTGCAACTTTGGCATTATCTGGTCTGGATTTTTGCCGAAGTGTTGTCAATGGCTCTTTTTTATGTGTTGTTCGAAAATATCTTTTTGAACGATCCGCGCTCGTTGCCCGAGTGTTTTAAAATAACGGTTCAAAACACGGCGCTTATCCTGTTGCTCCCTTATTCGGCAAGCTGGCTTTATTTCTCATGGAAGGAAAAAAAACAAAAAATTGATGACCTGACTCATGAACAAAGCACTCCCGACACTTCCAAAAACATGATCCCTTTTCATGATGAAAAAGGCATACTACGCTTTTCTTTAAAATCCAACGATTTGCTTTATCTTGAATCGGCAGATAACTACGTTGCCATTTATTATCTGAATAAAGGAAAAGTATTACATTTCCTGTTGCGTAACACGTTGAAAACAATGGAGGAATTTTTTAAAGGAAATCCGGTAATTGTCCGTTGCCATCGTTCCTACATCATTAATTTTGAAAAAGCCAAACTTTTGCGCAAGGAAAAGGACGGTTTACTCCTTGAACTGGATGCTCCCGAACTTATTGATATTCCTGTATCCAAATCATACGTGGACAAAGTGATGGAAACCTTTTCGCGATTCTGTTCCAACACAGATTGAAGGTGGGAGAAGCAATATTCAAATTTCATCGTTTTGGTGGACCAACCCACCGTTTCAGTGAAAATTCCACCGTTTTGGTGGACCAACCCACCGTTTCAGTGAAAATTTCACCATTTTGGTGGATCAACCCACCGTTTTGGTGGATTAACCCACCGTTTCAGTGAAAATTCCACCGTTTTGGTGGATTAACTCACCATTTTAGTGGATTTATTCACTGTTTTGGTGGATTTACACATTATTTTGGTGAATTATTCTGTTGAAATGATCGATTTCGTGGTGGAGATGGAGAAATTCATCAGAAAATTGCGGATGCCGGAAAAATGAATAAAACCTCACTTTTGCAACGGTTTCAGAAATATTTTGTAGGTTTGTTTTTTTTAACGTTTCGGATGAAAAAGATACCGTTGGCTAATCGTCGTTTGCATTGGGGGCTCACCATTTACGGAAAAAGCCTTCTGTTTTTTATACTGATATTTTTGTTTCTTTTATTTGTTAAAACGATACATCCTTTTTTGTCGAAAAATGCCCCGATAAAAGCCGATATTTTAATCGTAGAAGGCTATTTGCCCGATTATGCCATGAAAGATGTGTTGAAAGAATATCGGCATGGGCACTACAAAATGATTATTGTATCGGGCAATCCGGTAGATTTTGGTTTTTATTACAGCCGCTTTGGGTCAACTGCCGATGCCGGGCGTGTTACGTTAATAAAATTGGGATTGGATAGTACAAAAGTGGTAGCCGCACCCGCACCATACGAGCAACGCGACCGCACCCATGCCGGAGCCATTGCAGCAAAGCATTATATCGACTCTTTAAAAATTCCATACCGCACAATTAATCTTTATTCGTTTGGCTGCCATGCCAGGCGAAGCTGGATGTTGTTTCAACATACTTTTGGCAAACAATACCAGGTTGGAGTCATACGGACGAATAAAAATTCATACCGGCCCGAACGATGGTGGAAGTACAGCGATGGCGTAAGGGAAGTGGTGGATGAATCGGTGGCTTATATTTATGCACGGTTCTTTTTCAGTTATAAATAAAAAAAGCCATCCTTTTGGAATGGCTTATATTGTTTGAATGAATTCGAATTTAGTCTTTTACAGCCTCTACAATAGCTTGGAAAGCTACTGGGTTATTCATTGCAAGATCTGCTAAAACCTTACGGTCGAGTTTAATATTCTTTTCATTTAGTTTACCAATGAAAACAGAATACGACATTCCGAATTGACGAACACCGGCGTTGATGCGGGTAATCCATAATCCACGGAAGGTACGTTTCTTAGCTCTACGGTCACGGTATGCATACTGTTGTCCTTTTTCGTATGCATTTTTAGCTACCGTCCATACATTTTTTCTTCTCCCGAACTGTCCTTTGACCTGTTTCAGGAGTTTTTTTCTTCTTTGTCGCGAGGCGACTGCATTTACACTTCTTGGCATTTTTTTACATTTTTGTTACTTCAGCGACCCCTTTTCGGGATACTTTCCGGCTGAAAGCAAGATTAATAATTTATTATTTACTTTGCAAGCAATTGTCTTACGGTATTCATATCTGCTTTATCGACAATAGCGGAGTACGTTAAGTTACGTTTCCGTTTGATTGTTTTTTTAGTCAGAATATGACTTTTGTAAGCATGCTTTCTTTTGACTTTACCTGTGCCGGTAAAGGAGAACCTTTTTTTGGCAGCAGATTTCGACTTCATTTTAGGCATTACAAAAAATTTATTTGGTTTATATTAAATTAGTAAAAAACTATTTTTTTGGAGTTAATATCATGATCATGCGTTTACCCTCAAGTTTGGGCAGGCTTTCCACTTTACCAAAATCAGCCAGATCCTGGGCAAATTTCAGTAAAAGAATTTCACCTTTTTCCTTATATACGATGGACCGTCCTTTAAAAAAAACTTCAACTTTAACTTTGGCTCCCTCCTGCAGAAAATTTTGTGCATGACGCAGTTTAAAATTAAAATCATGGTCGTCGGTATTCGGTCCAAGCCGTATTTCCTTGACAATAATTTTGGCAGATTTTGCCTTTATTTCCTTTTGCTTACGTTTTTGTTCATAAAGGAATTTTTTATAATCAATTACTTTACAAACGGGAGGATTTGCACTGGGTGAAATCTCAACCAAGTCGAGTTCGAGATTATGTGCAATCTCCAACGCTTCCTTGATGTTGTAAATTCCAGGTTCTATATTTTCACCTACAACCCGTACAACCGGCCATTTTATTTTTTCATTAATACAATGAAGATCTTCTTTTTTTTGAGGACCCCTGTGATATGTTTTAGGGGTATAAACTGTTGTTGCTATTATTTAATCTCCTTCCTTTTAGTTCATAATATATTTATCCCGAAGAAATTATTCTTCGAGTAATTTCTTAATTTCGTCATTTATGGTTGCAGCAAACGCTTCAACACTGCACGTTCCCTGGCCGCCTTCGCTTTGTTTACGAACAGAAACTGTATTTTCGGCTTCTTCTTTTTCACCTACAATAAGCATATAGGGAATTTTCTGTAATTCGGCATCGCGAATTTTTTTACCGGTCTTTTCGTTACGTTCGTCAATTTGGGCGCGAATATCGTAATTATTCAGCAAATCTAAAACTTTTTTTGCATAATCGTGATATTTTTCACTGATTGGTAGTATAATAGCTTGTTCGGGAGTGAGCCAGAGGGGAAACTTCCCGGCACAATGTTCCAGAAGGACAGCCACAAAGCGTTCCATGGAGCCAAATGGTGCGCGGTGTATCATCACCGGACGGTGTTTTTGATTATCGCTTCCGGTATATTCCAATTCAAAGCGTTCGGGCAGGTTATAGTCAACCTGTATCGTACCAAGCTGCCATTTACGACCAAGGGCATCTTTTACCATGAAGTCCATTTTAGGTCCATAAAAAGCGGCTTCCCCGTATTCGATAACCACATTTTGAAGTTCTTGTTCTTTTGCAACTTCCAGGATGGCGCTTTCCGCTTTTTCCCAGTTTTCGTCGGAGCCAATATATTTTTCCCGGTTGTTGGGATCGCGAAGGGAAATCTGGGTGGTAAATTCCTTAAAATCGAGTGCACGAAAGATATGTTTCACGATATTGAGCACGCCTATGAATTCATCTTTCACCTGGTCGGGACGGCAAAAAATATGAGCATCGTCCTGCGTAAACCCTCTTACACGTGTCAACCCGTGTAATTCGCCGCTCTGTTCGTAGCGATATACCGTTCCAAATTCGGCTATACGAACCGGAAGGTCTTTATATGAGCGCGGTTTCCAGCTGTATATTTCGCAATGGTGGGGGCAATTCATTGGTTTAAGCATAAATTGTTCACCTTCCACAGGAGTAGAAATAGGCTGAAACGAATCTTTGCCATATTTTGCGTAGTGTCCTGAAGTAATGTATAACTCTTTATTTGCGATATGCGGAGACATCACTTGCACATAGCCTGCCTTTTTCTGATCTTTTTTCAGAAAAGCTTCGAGACGTTCGCGAAGGGCTGTTCCTTTAGGAAGCCAAAGCGGAAGTCCAAGACCGACTTTTGGAGAAAAAGTGAATAATTCCAGTTCTTTACCTAATTTGCGGTGATCTCGTTTCTTAGCTTCTTCAAGTAGTACAAGATATTCAGATAATTCCTTTTGTTTCGGAAAGGAAATTCCGTAAATGCGGGTCATTTGCTTGCGTTTTTCGTCACCTCTCCAGTAAGCTCCGGCAATATTGAGCAATTTAACAGCTTTTATCGGGCTGGTATCCGGGATGTGGGGTCCGCGGCATAAATCAACAAAATTTCCCGATTCATAAAAGGTTATTTGTCCGTCGGTTAAATCGTTAAGCAATTCCAGTTTATACTCGTCGCCTTTATTGGTAAAATAACTGATTGCTTCGGTCTTTGAAACTTCCTTACGGATAAACGATTGTTTTTGACGTGCAAGTTCCAGTATTTTTTCTTCAATTTTAGGCAAATCGTCGGCAGAAATAGTTTGTTCGCCAAGGTCGATATCGTAATAAAAACCATTATCAATATGAGGTCCTATACCAAATTTCACCCCGGGATAGAAATATTCTATCGCTTCTGCCATAAGATGAGCAGAGGAATGCCACATGGTGGCTTTTCCTTCATCGTCGTTCCAAGTCAGGAGTTTAAGTAGGGCATCGTGATGGATAGGGCGGGTTGCGTCCCATAGTTCTCCGTTTACTTTTGCCGAAAGTACGTTACGGGCAAGCCCTTCGCTGATACTCTTAGCAATATCGAGTGGCGTAATTCCGCTTTCGTATTGGCGTATCGAATTGTCTGGTAATGTAATATTTATCATTTCTGAATTAAAAGAAAAAAGTGCGTGCAAAGATAGTAAACAAATATGGAAGAGTAAAGGTTTAATGTATTATTTCAATGAAATAACCAAAAATTAGTTTGCCAGGGATCTTTCATGATTGGTAATTTCATTGACTAATGTGGTAATGGCAAGAATTTTTCCACCTGGTTCCCTGATGGTAGTGAGAAACCATTCGCAGGTGATGGTGAGCCCGTTCTTGGTGCGGTTTTTAATGATACCGTGAAGCGGTTCTTCGCCGGAAATTATTCGTTCCCAGATAGAATCGAATTCCGAAAGGACATCGTTGAGTATGATTTTATCGAATATTTTTTCACGGAGAGCTTCGGTTTTGGAATAACCAAAAATTTTTGAAGCCACCGGATTCCAGTCTATTACTTCTTTATTTAAATCCCATTCGATATACCCTATAGGCATTAGCTTGACGTGTTGCGACAGTTTTTGTTCGTTTTTTTTCAGAGCTTGTACGGCAAGATGGTGTTCGGTAATATCCCTGTCAATGCCACGGTATCCCATCAGGTTTCCGTCAATATCAAAAAACGGAACACCGGAAGTTTCCATAAAGACAAGTTTCCCGTTTTTATGCACAAGCGTATTAAACAAGTTTTTAAACGAAATGCTTGCTTCTGCTACATTATTGAAATACTGCTGAATGTATGTTTTTTCTTCAGGAACTATGAAATCGAAAGGTGTTTTGCCAAGAATTTCCTGCGGATAATATCCTAATATTTCTTCAATGTTCGAGCTGGAAAAAGTATACAATCCATTTTTGTCTATTTCCCAGATCCAATCGCTGGTATTTTCGACCAAAGCCTAATATTGAAGATAATATCGAGTTAATTTTTCTTCCGTTTTTTTTCGCAAGCGAATTTCCCGTTTTAATAAAAGGTTTGTCTTTCTCAGATCATCGATACGCTCTTTTACTATTTTTTCGAGGGATAATTTATAATTTTTAATGTCGGCAGAATTAAATTTGCGCTGTGTAATATCCTCAACAATACCTTCATAATATATTATTTTACCTTTAGCGTTGCGTACCGCCCTTGCAAATTCTGAGACATGAACCATTGTATGATTCTTGCGCAACCACACCGATTCAAAGCCGGTTACCTCGCCTTCGTTTTCGATACGTTCTTTTAACTTTAAACGATCAGTCTGATCTTGAAAAATAACTTTCTCTATATTTCTGTTTTTCAATTCATCAAATGATGAAAAGCCCAGCATGGAAACTAAAAATGGATTGGCCATTAAAATTTTACCATCGGCAGAAATCCGATAAATACCCACAGGCAATTTGTGGAAAATAGAATCTGATGAAATAAAATCCTCCGGCATTTTAAACCTTATTGAAAGCTATGGCTTATTCAATTACTATCCGGGACGAAATTACAAATTTTAATTTACTAATTACCAATTTTAATTTTCGATAACTTTGAATTCCGTGCGACGGTTAGCAGAACGGCCCTGTTCATTATCATTGGAGGCTATAGGAAGGGTTTTACCAAAACCTTTAAAAGCCAATCTGTTGTCGGGAATTCCGGATGAAATAAGATAATCGTAAACCGATTTTGCCCTGTTTTGCGAAAGTTGCAGATTGTAGCTATCACTTCCGACATTATCGGTATGCCCATCTATTTCAATTTTCATATTTTTGTTGTCTGTCAATAATTTAGAGAGTTTATCAAGTTCAATTTTCGATTCCGGTTTCAGGAGGTAGCTGTCGGTATCAAAAAAAATATTTTTTAGGATAACCGTTTCGCCTAAGGCAATCGGTTGAAGTGGAATGTCTTTGACTTGAGGTTGGCAATTGGAAGCATCCGACAGAAAGGCAAATGTTTCGGAATAAAACAAATAACCTTTTTTTGAAACATTCAATGCATAGTTTTTGCCCGCAGGCAGGCATACCAGGAATAAACCGGTTTCGGATTCGGAAAAGGATTCTATGATCGTTTTTCCACTCGATAAATCAATAAGTTCAAACCGGGCTTGCAACGGATGAAAAGTTTTGCTGTCGAAGACTTTTCCTTTAAAATAGGTAACCATGGCCGGTCGGACTTCGCGATAAAGTTCAAAGCGATAGATGTCGTAACGCCCTTTACCTCCGTTTTTATCCGAAGAGGCATAAGCATAATTACCGGCAGCATTCACAATAAGATTGATTTCATTGCCTGCCGTATTGATGGGGTAGCCAAGATTTACTGGCGTTTGCCAATGGCCAAGACTATCCTTTCGTGATACAAATATATCCATTCCGCCCATACCGGTATGTCCTCTGGACGAAAAATAAAGCGTTTGATTATCCGGATGAATAAACGGCGACATTTCATCTTCGGGAGTATTGATCACATTGCCGAGGTTTACAGCTTTTCCCCAGCTTCCGTCGGATTGCCGCTGACTCATCCAAAGGTCTGAGTTTCCAAATCCTCCTGCCCGATTGCTTGCAAAATATAAAGTATTGCCATCCGAGGAAACCGAAGGCTGCGATTCCCACCTGGAGGAATTTACATTTGGACCAAGATTAACAGGGGTGCTCCAACGATCACCCTGACGGTTGGCCATGTAAATGTCGCAGCTTCCGTAGCCTCCCTCGTTGTAGCACGAAGTGAAGTAAATATATTGTCCGTCGGGCGAAAGACAGGCGGCGCCTTCACCTTCGCTATTTTCCGAAAGGGAGATTTTTTTGGGTTTGGTCCAAAAGCTACCTTTGTTTTCGGTAAGGCATAAATCCTCGCCTGTAATTTTGTCCGGATTTTTCGGTTGGTATTTTCTAACCGTAAGCAACATGGTTTGTTCGTCGGCAGTGATGGCACTAATGTATTCGTCGGCTGGCGAATTGACGCTATCATTTAAGTTAACCGGTTTAAATGGTACCGGGTTAGCTACGGCTTTAATAGCAAAATTACAATCCTTGAGCCTTTTTTCGGAAATTGTTTTGTTTTCAGGATTTAACCCATTATATTTTAAATATCTGTTATAATGAATTTTGGCTCGACCATAATCGCCTGTTAAAAATTCCATCTGGGCAAGTTTAAAGTAAACGGGCGGATAAAATTCAGGAGCAAGTTCGGTAGCACGACGGTAATTGCTAATCGCCAGGGTTGCATTTTCAGCCTTTAAGCCAGTTGTTTCGGAATAAAGCTCGCCGAGCATAATATAGGCTTCTATAAAGCGAGGATCGGCCTTGAGCGCATTTTTTAATTCTTTTTCAGCCGAAGGATAATCAGATGATTTTAAGTGTTTTTCTGCATCTTTATAAAATCCGGCAGCTTGCTTGGAGGTAGTGGTTAATTTTACATCTTTCTGTGCAAAGCAGTTGAAAGTTAAAATCAAAAAAACGAAAGCGATGAATTGCTGGAAGTTCATTGTTGTAAATGATGGTACAATTAGAATGGTAAAAATACTTATTTATTGAAAATAACGGCAAGGCGTAAAGAGAATTGTATAAAGAGATAAGCAGAGCTAAAAATAGCGGAGATACCAATCGTCGGGAATTTTTCAGGTATGCCTTACGGTATACGCATATACTTGTGAATCTGCAGGGAAATGTTCCAGCGGGGATGATCTTTCACAAAATCAACAATAAGAGGCATAATCTGGTTGCGTCGGCTCCATTCGGGCTGAAGGCAAAGAAAACATTCGGGCGAAACCTGGGCAGCATTTTTTTCGGCCCAGTCAAAATCGGTTTCGTCATAAATAATGACTTTCAGCTCATCGGCTTTAAGAAAAATTTCAGGTAGCGGAGGATTTTGTTTTTTTGGCGAAAGGCAAATCCAATCCCAGGAACCACTGAGAGGATGAAAACCAGAGGTTTCGAGATAAGTTTTTATTTTATGTTTTTTCAGTTGGTTACAAAAATAATCGAGATTATATAGCAGCGGTTCGCCACCGGTAACAACTACCGCTTTGGCAGGGCAAAGAGCAATATGTTCCACTATTTCGTCGGCAAAAGTGAGTTGGTGAATTTCAGCATTCCACGATTCTTTGACGTCGCACCAGTAGCAACCCACGTCGCAACCGCCAATTCTCACAAAATAAGCAGGCTTTCCGGCATGAAATCCTTCACCTTGTATGGTATAAAATTCTTCCATCAGGGGAAGTTGTTTTCCGGTATCTAAAAGTTTATTGTTCAATTTTTGAAGAAATTAAATTTCTGATTTATCAGAAATCAAAACCCGATTTTAAAACATCAAATTAAAATATTTCCTTTTTAGCAGCTTTCATGGTGTTTTTCAGCAAGGAAACAATCGTCATCAACCCGACGCCTCCGGGAACCGGGGTGATATAGCTGCATTTGGGAGCAACTTCATCAAATTTTACATCGCCAATCAGTTTGTAACCCGATTTGGTTTCCGTAGAAGGAATGCGGTGCATACCCACATCAATCACCACTGCATCTGGTTTTACCATGTCGGCAGTAACGAATTCTTGTTGGCCAATAGCGGCAATCAGTATATCGGCCTGGAGGCAAATTTCTTTCAGATTTTCGGTTTTGCTGTGGCAGAGGGTAACGGTGCAATTACCAGGATAGCCTTTGCGGCTCATCAGTATACTCATTGGTGTGCCTACGATATTGCTTCTTCCTAAAATTACACAGTGTTTTCCTTCCGTTTCGATGTTGTAACGTTCTATCAGTTGCATGATGCCATAAGGAGTTGCCGACAGGTATGAAGGAAGGTTTAAAACCATTCTGCCAATATTTATCGGATGAAAGCCATCCACATCTTTGGCAGGATTTATCCTCTGGATAATTTTATCGACCGGAATATGTTTGGGGAGTGGCAGTTGAACGATGAACCCGTCTACATCTTCGTCATTATTCAAAAAATCAATAGTTTCAAGTAATTTGATTTCCGAAACCGTTTCGTCAAAGCGATACACCGAAGAGATAATTCCTACTTCATGACAAGCTTTTTCCTTGCTGGCAATATACGTTTGGCTTGGAGGGTCTTCGCCAACGAGAATGGCAGCCAGATGAGGCGATTTTTCGCCACGATCAATCATTTCGGCTACTTCTTTTGCGATTTCATGTTTTATTTCGGCTGCGATTTTCTTACCATCAATGAGTTTCATGTATTATTGATTTTTTAATTTATTGGTCAAATAGCCTGTATCCATAAAATATCACCTTAGGGTTGTTTATACATTGTCCTTATGGATATTTATGAGTTTATTTTCTTTTAGCGTTTCGCATCATTTTCATCATGTTGCGCGGACCGCCGCCGGCAACCATCTTCATCATTTTTCTTGTTTCGTCAAATTGTTTAAGCAAGCGATTCACGTCCTGAATATCTGTTCCGCTACCAAGGGCAATACGTTTTCGGCGGGTGCCATTGATAACCGCTGGATTTTCGCGTTCGTATGGAGTCATCGAAAAAATGATAGCTTCAATTCCTTTAAAGGAGTTATCATCAATTTCCACATCTTTCAATGCTTTGCCCATTCCTGGGATCATGCCCATGAGGTCTTTGACATTACCCATTTTCTTTATCTGTTTTATCTGGCTGATAAAGTCGTTGAAGTTGAATTGATCTTTGGCAATTTTACGTTGGAGTTTCCGTGATTCTTCTTCATCAAATTGTTCCTGGGCTTTTTCCACCAAAGAAACGATGTCGCCCATGCCTAAGATACGATCTGCCATACGGTTTGGATGGAACACATCGAGAGCATCCATTTTTTCGCCAATACCAACAAATTTGATCGGTTTGCTAACCACTGCTCTCACGGTAAGTGCAGCACCACCACGGGTATCGCCGTCGAGTTTGGTAAGTACTACTCCGTCGTAATCCAAACGGTCGTTGAACGTTTTAGCAGTGTTTACGGCATCCTGGCCGGTCATGGAATCTACCACAAATAAAGTTTCCTGCGGATTAACCGCCTTTTTTATGGCGGCGATCTCATTCATCATTTCTTCATCGATAGCCAAACGTCCGGCAGTATCAATGATGACTACATTCCAGCCTTTATCTTTAGCAAAATTGATGGCGTTTTTGGCAATTTTTACCGGTTCTTTACTGCCATCTTCGGTATAAACTTCCACACCCACCTGTTGGCCCAACACTTTTAATTGCTCGATAGCGGCGGGACGATAAACGTCGCCGGCAACCAGCAACGGATTTTTTCCTTTTTTGGTTTTCAGATAATGGGCAAGCTTGGCAGTAAAAGTAGTTTTACCCGAACCTTGCAGCCCTGCAATAAGGATTATTGCTGGAGAACCCTTTAGGTTGAGGTCTGTTTTTTCTCCTCCCATTAGTTCGGTAAGCTTATCGTGGACGATTTTTACCATCAACTGTCCGGGCGAAATGGATGTAAGCACATTTTGTCCGAGGGCGGTTTCTTTAACTTCTTCCGTAAATTGTTTGGCTATTTTATAACTGACATCGGCATCCAAAAGGGCTTTACGCACATCTTTCAGGGTTTCGGCTACATTGATTTCGGTAATGTGTCCGTGTCCTTTCAGCAATTTAAATGCCCGGTCAAGTTTATCGCTCAGATTTTCAAACATAGTATTATTATGATTTTCGTTTGGTTTGCAAAAGTAATCATTTTGCCAATAACCGGAACCTGCCATTCAAAGGCTTTGCCGGAAGAAATTATTTTAAAACTTCCAGCGCCTTCAAAAATGTGGGATCGGTTTTCAGATAAATGGGATAAAAACCTTTGTCGTCGAACAGATTGCGGCTAATAAGTGATTTCAGCAGGTTTTTAATTTTTTCATCAGTGTCATTTTTAACTACTGACGTTTTTTTGACACCTTTTTTAACTGCAAATGATTCAAACTGGGAATAGATAGCTGGTGAAATCCGGAAGTTTCTATCAAACACTTCAAAAGATTTATATTTTGTAAGTTCGCTCCGGTTGCGGTCGGTATAATCAAAGGCAAATTGATAAATAAGTCCTTTGTTCATCAGTGCACTATAATACGAATTGCGGTCATTTTTTTCGAGCGAAACATATACATCGGGCATAATACCGCCACCGCCGTACACCGTTTTGCCTTTGGGTGTTTTATATTTGAGCGATTTGTCGAGTTTCACACTGTCGGCATTTGTCATTTCGCCATCGAGATAGCGTTGATACGATTCGTTGTAATATTGTTCCAGTCCGTCTTTATATGGTTTTTGAATGCAACGTCCGGTAGGCGTATGGTAGCGGGCAATGGTAAGCCTAACAGCAGAACCGTCGGACAAATCGAGTTGCTCCTGAACCAAACCTTTTCCAAAGGAGCGACGTCCGATGATGGTACCGCGGTCGTTGTCCTGAATAGCGCCGGCAAGAATTTCGCTTGCCGAAGCCGAGCCTTCGTCGATGAGTATAGCCAAAGCTCCGTTTTCAAACATTCCTTTTTCAGTAGCATATGCATTTTCGCGGGGATGACGTTGTCCTTCGGTATAAACAATCAGCTTTTTATCCGGCAAAAATTCATCAGCCAGTTTGATGGCTGCATCTAAATATCCACCGGAATTACCTCGCAAATCGAGAATGAGTTTTTTCATTCCCTGCGATTTAAGCTGATTAAGTGCTTTTTCAAACTCGCTGTAAGTAGTAGCCGAAAATTTGCTAAGTTTGATATATCCTATGGTAGGTTTTGGTATATACGCCACATCGATGCTCCAGGTTGGGATTACGTCGCGGGTGATGGTGAAATCAATCAATCCGGCAACGTTACGACGTAAAATACTAACTTTAACCTTGGTATTTCTTTTCCCCTTGAGGCGCTTCATTACTTCCTTGTCGGAAATTTTGATCCCGGCAACTTTTTTCCCATCTATTTTTATGATACGGTCGCCACCCAGGATGCCTAATTTTTCGGATGGACCTCCGGGAACTGTATTTACTACATAAATGGTATCTTTTTCCATACGGAACTGCACACCTATGCCTTCAAAATTGCCAAGCAAAGGATCGTTGGCTTCTTTAAAATCGGCAGCACTGATGTATTGCGAATGTGGATCGAGGCTTTGAAGCATGCCTTCAATGGCAGCTTCTTCCAGTTTTTCTCCGCCAACAGTATCTACGTAATCCTGCTTCACATAATTGATTACATCGTTGATCTTATCATGTTGCCTGGTTCCGGGCGACAACTTCTGCCCAATGAAAATACCGGCAACAAGTACCAATGCAATGATTATTGGAAGATAAACGGCTAATCTGTTATTTTTTTGTTCCATCATTTGTTATTTGTCAAAAAAATCAACAATGTTAACGTTAATTATTCATTAATCTTATCTCTTTTCGTAACTAAAGTTTGGAGCAGCTGAATTCTTAGTTTGCTTTCCATTTGTCTGTAATGTTCTTTTGATTTTACAATTAAATATTTTATGAATCCCGAATCGCTTTGCTCGACTTTATAAACCTTAACTTACTTAAAAACAAATCTTCCACGACCCCACCCCAGCCCTCCCCTCGCGAGGGGAGGGAGCTATACTCCTAAAAATTAGGAGGATGCCTGAAGGGTAGGGTCAGAAGAGTAATAAGCTTTTAATGTTAATAACTACTGTTATTATTCATGTTTAGGTACTTCAAGTACTTTAGCTCAATTTGCCTATCCCGATGAAGAATTGCTATGTCGTTTCTCCTTAGCGATTCTATATCGGTATTTCGCTCAGCTTTATGAATCCCGAATCGCTTCGCTCGGGACTTCGCTATGCTCAGCCTTATAAACTTTACAAACTTTACAAACCTTATGAACTTTATAAACCTTACAAACTTTAATTCCTAATCAGTTACCACTAATTTTTTCTGACCTTTTTTAAATAGTCTGTTCGATTTTCTTCTTTTGAGTCTGACTTTCATTCCAAAAGCAATAAAATACATTGCCGGAACAAACACCAGGGTAAGGAAAGTAGCAAAACTTAGCCCGAAAATAATAGTCCAGCAAAGCGGGCTCCAGAAGGCAACATTATCGCCACCGAAATAAATCTGGGGATTGAGCTTGGTAAACATGGTAACAAAATTGATGTTGAAGCCCACGGCAAGCGGAACCAAACCAGAGATACAAGCCATGGCTGTCAGAATAACCGGAGTAATACGGGTTTTCCCGGCTTCTATAATGGCTTCTCTTGTTTTCATTCCTTTAGCTTTTAACACATCGGTAAACTCAACCAACAGAATTCCATTACGAACAACGATACCCGCCAGAGCTACAATTCCCATTCCGGTCATAATAATGGTAATGTTCATATCAAAAATTACAATTCCAAAAAGAACGCCGATAATGCTGAAAATAACTTCGCTCAAAATAATAAATGCTTTACTGATGGAATTGAACTGGCTTATCAGGATAAAGAAAATCAAACCAATGGCAATCATCATGGCTTTTCCAAGGAAGCTGGTCGTTTCATCCTGTTTTTCCTGTTCACCTCCCGAAAAGGAGATTTGCACACTATCGTCCTTTTTAAAATTTTTGGTTATCCTTTTAATATTGGCAACCACTTCGTTGGCAGTATAGCCCGAAAGTACTTCGGATGAAAGAGTAATCATCCGCTTCATATCCTTACGGTTAATACCACCATAGGTATTTGAATAATCTATCCTGGCAACCGACGAAAGCGGAATCTGGCGAAGGGTGCCGGTATTCATATCCCGGTAAGTAATTTTAAGATCGAGCAGACGATTGATGTTTTCGCGCTGCTCTTTGACATAGCGGATATTGATTTCGTACTCATCTTCATTTTCTTTATATTTCGAAACTTCTTTTCCGAAAACAGCCGCACGCACCTCCAAGGCGATTTGCCCGGTGGATATGCCTTCGCGGTTAGCACGCTCGCGGTCAATATCAATAACGATTTCAGGCTTATTGAGTTCAAAATCCGATTTCAGGCGTTCCACACCAGGTATTTGCAGCGAATCGAGATATTTTTTATATCGGTTGGCATCATTAACAAGTATGGGCAAATTTTCACCTGAGATTTCAATATTGATGGGTTTCCCGGTAGGAGGACCATTCTTTTCTTTTTCAACAATAATTTCGGCTCCGGGTATGCCTTTAACGGCTTCGCGGACCTTGTCCATAATCGGATTGGTCTTTATGCCATGACGATATTTGTGTTCAACAAAGTTTACTGTTACCTTTCCAAGATTGGACTGAGCCTGATTTCCACTAAAAGTATTGGAACTGGCACCTACCGAAACATTCGAAATTACAGATTCGACCACAGGGTTATTTTTGCCAAGCACTCCAAAAACCTTCTTTTCAACTATGCTGGTAATGGAATCGGTAACCTTTTGATCGGTTCCGACGGGCATTTTTATGTAAACAAAAAACTCGTTGGGCTGGTTATCGGGGAAGAAAAGTACTTTGGGTGATTTAATCCCTACAAGAATAAAGGAAAAGAAAAATAAACCGATGATACTCCAAAGCAAATGATAAGGACGGCGACCACGCATGAAATAACGAAGTGTTTTTTCGTAGCCTCGCATAATACTTGGCCAGAGCTTAGTCTGAAAGTTATAAATAGTCCGGCGCAGAATGTAATAATAGAACAGGATAAGCAACAATACGAATATCATAAGGTTACCCATGCCAACCCATCCCAACAAATAGAATATCAGTGCAGAAGCAATAAATATTACCATTTTGGTCAGAATTTGTTTACGTTCCACTTTCAGGTTTACATTTTCGTATTCGTGTTTCATAAACGTTACGGCAAACACGGGATTGATAATGTAAGCCACAAAGAGTGAGGCAAAAAGAGTAATAATGATGGTAACTGGCATGAAATACATAAACTTACCAACAATTCCCGGCCAGAAAGCCAGTGGGAAGAATGGCGCAAGGGTGGTAAGCGTGCCCGAAAAGATGGGAAGAAAAACTTCCCCTGCCGCTTGTTTGGCCGCTTTAACAATATTGGTTTCGTATCGATGGATGCGGTGGGTGTTTTCGATAACCACAATGGCATCGTCAACAATAATACCCAAGGCAAAAATGAATGAAAACATCACCATCATATTCATGGTAAAGCCAATACCCGGCATTACCATATAGGCAATAAAGATAGAAAGGGGAACCGACAGTCCAACGAAAAAGGCATTTCCAAATCCCATAAAGAACATCAGGATAATGGTAACCAAAATAAACCCGATGATAATGGTGTTGTTGAGTTCTTCGAGGGTGCTGCGGGTGTAGCGTGACTGATCGCCGGTAAGCGTAACCTTCAGATCGGGAGGAAATACTTTGTTTCGCAGATCATTATCCACAATATTTTTAATCTTGTCGCTGGCATCCAAAAGGTTTTTACCGCTTTTCTTCACCACGTTGAGTGTAATTACGTTTTGGTTGTTCAATCGGGCAAAGCTTTCCTGTTCTTTAAAGGAATCTACTACCTGAGCCACATCTTTAATATAGACAATAGCGCCGCTGGTCGAATGCAGCACAATGTTTTCTATCTGCCGGGGATCAGTAAATTGTCCGCGGACACGAAGCGAGCGTTTCATCCCATCAACAGGCACATTACCAGCCGAAACGGTAACATTCTCGCTGGCTATTGCCCGTTCCAGATCGCTCATGGTAACTCCGGCTGCCTGCATTTTGTACATATCCACATTTACCTGAATTTCGCGTTCCAGGGCGCCGACAATATCTACGCGGGTAATTTCAGGAAGTTCTTCGATACGATCCTGGGCATCTTCGGCAAATTTTTTCAGACGTGCCAGATCATAATTACCAGAAATATTCAGATATACAATGGGAATCTCCGAAAGATCAATATCCATAACATTAGGCTGGGTAGGAAGATCGTTGGGAAGATTGGTTTTGGCTTTATCCACAGCATCTTTTACCCTTTGTTTGGCTTCTGCTTTGTCGATACCGGTATTGAATTCTACGGCTATGGATGAAAAATCCTGCACCGAGGTGCTGGTAATATTTTTTACGTCGCTCAGGGCTTTAAGTTCTTTTTCCAGCGGACGGGTTACAAGGTTTTCCATATCCTCGGGCGAAGTTCCCGGATAAGGAGTGGTTACCAGCATAGTAGGAATAACAATTTCGGGAAAAGTTTCCTTTGGCAAACTCTGATAGCTAAATAACCCCAGCAGCGTGATAAAAACCGTGATCACGTAAACACTTGTACGGCTATCAATTGCCCAACTGGTGGCGAAAAATTCTTTGAATTTGTTCTTTTTCATTAGAAACCCGTTTAAAATTTAATTAATTGTCCTTCATTCAAATCCTGATAACCAAAGGTGATAAGATTATCGCCTGCCGATAATCCGGCAGTTACCTCTGTTTGGCCGTTATAATTTAATCCTAAGGTTATTATTTTTTTCTCGGCTGTTTTTCCCCCGTTTACATCTTTTACCACATATACAAATTGTTTATCGAAGGATTTCTGAACCAGATTAAAAGGTATGATAATCGCATTTTTAGCCGAATAATCATTGATTTTAAGCACGGCGAGCATGTTGGCTTTAAAAGTAATTTCTCCGGAATTTAATCTGGCTTCCACAATAAATGTGCGGTTGACCGGACTGATATATTTGCTCACAAAACTGACTTTTGCCGGTATTTCTTTATTAAAATCGGGGAAAAAAATCAGCACTTTATCTCCGGTTCTCACTTTTGGAGCATAGGCTTCGGCAAGTTCAGCCGTGATTTTTACCCTCGAAAGGTTAACAACCCTGAATGCAGGAACGCCGGGTGAAGCCAACTGACCAACTTTTACCGGAACTTCTTCCACGGTTCCATTGATCGGCGATTTAATACGGGTCATATCCAACTGATCTTTTAGCGTAGCAAGCTTATCTTCGAGCGCTTGTTTATTGTTTTTTGCTGTCAGAAACTGCATTTCGGAACCAATTTTTTTGTCCCACAGGTTTTTTTGTTTATTATAAACATCGGTAGCAAACCTGAGCTGAGTCTTCAGTTCTTCGATTCCCTGGCGCATCACCTGAGCATCCATTTCGGCAAGGATTTGTCCTTTTTTTACGACGTCGCCTTCTTTGACTTTTACAGAGGTAACTACGCCAGCCGTTTGAGGTGAAACGGCAACATTCTCTTCGCCGTCAAGTTTGCCCTGAACTTCAACATAATGGTTGAATTCCTTAGGTTGAACGACTGCAACGGCAACATTTTTTACTTCTCCCATTGTGGCAGTTCCCGATTCCTTGCGGATTTCATCTTCAAGTGCAGCAATCTGCTGGGCAATTTTATCGTGTTCCTGTTTTAGCGTTGCAAGTTTTTGTTTTTTGTCGGTGGGACGGCTGCAAGCGGCTATCATTACGAGGATGCTGAAAAATAGAATTTTGGTTTTCATGTTGATATTTTTTCGTGGTGTTATTTTATTGACTGATTAATAATTGTTTAATGCTTTATTTAATGCCGACTTGGCGTTAAGTAATTGAAGAATACTATTAAAATAAGTTCCCTGAGCATTAAGTAACTGATTATGTGCCTGTGTAAGATCGGAACTGGAACCAACGCCTTCGTTGTATTTCAAAACATTTTTATCATAAATGCGCTGGGCTAAATCCATATTTTCTTTATTGGTAGCATATTGATTGGTATAGCTACGCAGGTTCGAACGCTGGTTTTGCACTTCAAGCTCCAGCCCCTGTTTTACCTGATCCATCAGCACCGTATTTTTTTCCAGTTCTATCCTGTCCATTTTATACTGATATTTTCTGTTCCCTGAACTCCAGATCGGAATGTTCAGATTCAATCCCCATAAGGAAGTTTTAAACCAATCTTTATCTTTATGCGTAAAATCGAAAGTATTACGTTGAGCATTATACTGGTAGCTGTAAATAGCAACCAGCGACGGCAGATAAGCATACATGTCTTTTTTCAGGTTAAGTTTATACAGATCCTGCTGAATGTGCATTAATTTCAGGCTGATGTGCTGTTCGGGATCAAAACTTTTAGTAAATAAATTCTGGCCAATGGCATCGTTCAGCAGTGCATCGAGCGGATCGGTAAGCGTGATGTTTTCATTGATATCCATGCCCATCTGATATTTAAGCATGTTGTTGGCCAATTCCAACTGCTGATCAACGGTGAGAAGGGTATTGCTCAGCGACGAAACGAGTAGCTGAACCTGATCCACATCGGTATTTTCGATAAAACCATTTTTATAAATTTCCTTCATTTCGCCAAGGTTTTTATTCAGATTTTCGAGGGTTGCAGCCAGCACTTTGCGGTTTTCCTGAGCTACCAAAACCAGGTAATAAGCTTGAGCCACATCCTCACGAACATCTTGTTCGGTCTTTTTCAGACTGTTGGTCGAAAGGGAAACATAAATTTTGGCAGCCTGGAGTCCGACAATATACGAACCATCGAAAATGAGCTGACTCGCCGAAATACCTGCCGTTAGGGTGTGTTTGGAACCGAATTGCACCTTAAATTTATCGCTACCCATACCCGTAAGTGAATCAGCGCTGAGCAAATTATGTTGAACCAGAACAGCTTCTACGGCGGGCGTAAGAAAGTTGGGCATCAACTGGGTGGGGATATTAACAAAATGCTGATAACTGGCGCTTCCACTAACTTGCGGTAAGCCGATAGCAGTAGTTTGCGAAACCTTGAACTTGGCAATATTAATATCCTTGGCTGCATTCTGCATTTTGTATGAGTTTTGTACAGCATATTCCTGCGCCTGTTTAAGGGTGAAAGCTTTAGCATTAGTTTGCTGTGCTGATAGCCATGGCGTGGCAAGCAGAATTAAGACTAGCACAGCGATTATTTTGTTCTTCATGATTTAAATATTGTCGTTTAAAAATTGCTTTTGTTTTTCAAAATATTCTACTCCTTTGGTGTTAGCAATTCCTCGTATATGATTTTCAAACATCACGCGAAAGACTTTCTCAAAGGAGAGATTCCCGGAGGCGATGAATTCCGGGTTGTGAAAATCGACCAAACGCTGAACATATAATTGGGCAACCAACTCTACATCAAGGTCAGGACGATAAATTTCCTCGGCTATACCCCGTTCAATATTGCATTTGATCTTTTCAAAAATATATGCCTTTTTTTTGTCGAGCATCTTTTTAAAGATTTCCGGATAAAATTTCTGCAGGTCAAAAGTGATTGAAGGGTTAAATCTCTGCATATCTTCGCACACATGTTTACTTACTTCGAGCAGAATATCAATGGCATTCAAATTATCGTGTCTGTTTTTATAATCCATTGCCTTTTCATGTTGCTCATGACCATATTCCAGAATCTTGGCAATAAGATCCGCTTTGCTTTCCACATATTGATACATGGTTTTTTTAGAAATGCCCATATCGCGACAGATATCGTCCATGGACACACTTCGTATCCCACATTTCTGAAAAAGTTTTGCCGATTCGGCAAGTATCTTTTTAAATCTCTCGTCCATCCTATTTTTTTGAGCCGGCAAAAGTAAACATTAAAACGAAAGAAACAATCAATGTATAAAATGTTTCCATTAAATAATTGTTAATTTTAATTATTTATTCCGTATATTGCTTATTATGAGTTGTTTTTAATAACTGATAAAAAAATAGATTTACGGCTTTTGGCCGATGAATTTAAAAAATTGCCGATAAATTTCTCCGTTTGATAGATTTTTTCCGATTTATTTTCGCCCAATTGCAGAACATGGCGTAACAAAACGTAACTTTGTCCGTCATAGTGGAACAAATTTATATTTCATGAGGAATGCCAATTTTTTAATACTTTTTATTTTATATGTTAATATACAGGCATTTACACAAAATTCTCTTCCCGAAAAGAAAATATATTATACCCAGAGGGTTACCGGAACTTTACCGGTAATTGACGGGCGATTGGACGACGTCGCCTGGAAACAGGCAAAATGGGAAGATGGCTTTATTCAGCGCCAGCCTTACGAAAATGCCGCTCCATCACAAAAAACCGCCTTCGAAATTTTATACGACGATAACAACCTTTATGTAGCCATACGAGCTTACGATTCGTTGCCCGATAAAATAGTTACCCGCTTATCCCGACGCGATAATAACGAAGGCGACATGGTCGGTATTCAATTCGACAGCCATGGTGACAAGCTTACCTGCTATGATTTTTTTGTGAGTGCATCCGGGGTAAAAAACGACGGTTTTATATCGGATGATGGCAATAACGAAGACATGACGTTTGATCCCATCTGGTATGTCAAAACATCGGTTGACAGCCTGGGTTGGTGTGCCGAGATGAAAATTCCACTCAGCCAGCTCCGGTTCAGCAAGGCCAACGAACAGGTATGGGGCTTACAGGTTGGAAGGTATCTTCATCGCAAAGAGGAGTATTCGTGGTGGCAGCATATACCTAAAGACGCCACAGGCTGGACACATCTTGCTGGAGAATTGCGTGGGATCAGGGATATTAAACCCAAAAAACAATTCGAAATTCAGCCTTACCTTGTCGGGAAATATGAAACCGATCAAAAGGACAATGAAGATCCTTTCAGCAAAGCCGAAAAAACAAAAGCATCGGCAGGTGTGGATGGGAAAATAGGTATCACCAACGATTTAACCCTCGATTTCAGCGTCAATCCCGACTTCGGACAGGTGGAAGCCGACCCTTCGGAAGTAAACCTCTCAGGCTTTGAAACCTATTACCAGGAAAAACGTCCTTTTTTTATTGAAGGGAAGAATATCCTTAGTTTTACTCTTACACCGGGGAACAACGGTTCTTCACTCGACAATCTTTTTTATACACGGAGAATTGGCCGCAATTACCAGCGGGACATGGATGATTTCGATTATGTTGATTCGCCGGACAATACAACCATTCTTGGAGCTTTTAAATTAAGCGGAAAAACGAAAAACGGATTGTCCATTGGAATAATCGAAAGCGTTACCCAACGGGAAACGGCAAAAGCCGTCCTTGGAGATGTAAAAAGCACGGAAGTGGTGGAACCTTTTACCAATTATTTCGTCGGTCGCCTTCAAAAGGATATTGATAAAGGCAATACCCGCATTGGCGGGATGTTCACCGCAACCAACCGCGACCTGAACGATCCCGACCTCAAATTTCTTCCCCAATCGGCTTACACCGGAGGACTTGATTTTGATCATAGCTGGAAAAATAAAACGTATAATCTTAGCCTTAAAGCTGTTTTTAGTCTGGTTCAGGGCGACAGTTCGGCAATAACCCGTCTGCAACGCTCGTCGGTACGCTATTTCCAGCGACCCGATGCTAATTATGTCAGCCTCGACAGCAGCCGTACCCGCCTTGCCGGAAATGGTGGAATTATTTCTTTCAGCAAATTAGGCAAAGGCCATTGGAAATATCAGACCTGGATCAACTGGCGTTCGCCGGGCCTTGAGCTTAACGATGTTGGTTATCTCCGCCGTACCGACGATATTTTCCAGGTAATATGGGTTGGTTACCATTACTGGAAACCCTTCAGCATTTTCCGCGAAATCAATGTGAATTTCAATCAGTGGACCGGTTGGGATTTTGGCGGAAACAGCACTTACAAAGGTGGAAATGTCAATTTTTCCAACCAGTTTAAAAACTACTGGTATTTTAACTGTGGAATAAACATTGATTTAAACAACATCGACAATTCAATACTCAGAGGCGGGCCGTCTATGAAAATTCCCGGTGGCTGGAACTATTGGTTTTCGGTGGCAACCGACCAGCGGAAAAAATTTACTGCCGATGCGTATACTTCTGCTTACTATGGATTCGATGACTGGACAACCAATTACAATTATGGATTCGACCTTAGCTATAAACCCTGGGACGCTTTAAGCATCACCGTGAATCCAGACTTCAGCATCAATAAATCCGGACTTCAATACATTGATACCGAAAATTTTGGAACCAGCAAAAGATATATCCTGGGTTCCATCGATCAAAATACATTGTGCCTGTCCCTGCGCCTCGACTATTGCCTTACGCCGAACCTAACCCTGCAATATTATGGCCAACCATTTATTGCCACCGGAAAATATACTTCGTTGAAACGCATCACCGATCCAAAGAATAACAACTACCGGAAAAGCTACCAGCTATATAACAACCGGCAATTATCGTACAATGCCGATGATAACATTTTTACTATTGACGAAAACGAGGATGGAACGATAGATTACAGTTTCGATAATCCTGATTTTAAATACCTCGATTTCATTTCCAACCTGGTTCTGCGGTGGGAATATATTCCCGGCTCAACGATTTACCTGGTTTGGTCGCAAAACCGGAGCGACAGTTTCGACAACGGCCGGTTTTATCCCGATACCGATATGAAAAACGTGTTCAGGCTATTTCCCAAAAACATTTTCCTGATTAAATTCTCGTACCGCTTCCGCGCATAGTTGATAATAGTGGGTTATTTCACCTTCACGGTGAATTATTCCACCTCCACGGTGGATTGTTCTCACCTCCACGGTGGGTTGTTCCACCTCCACGGTGGGTTGTTCCACCTCCACGGTGGATTGTTCCACCTCAGCGGTGGATTGTTCCACCTCAGCGGTGGATTGTTTCACCTCCACGGTGGATTGTTTCACCTTCACGGTGAAAATTCCACCTCCACGGTGAGTTATTCCACCTCCACGGTGGATTATTCCACCTCAGCGGTGAATTATTCCACTTTCATGGAATTTTGTACATTTACGCAATAAAATAAGCATTGATAATGCTTAACAAAGGCGTATGAAAGCCAGGATTAGCGGCAAGATGAAGAAATTTGTTGCCAGATTAATGAAAAACAGCAAACAAAAAGAACAAGTGGAACGTTGTTATTCAGTAAATAAACAAGAATTGATAACACATACGATGATAAGGGAATAAGATGAACAACATAAAAACCATTACCGTGCCGGTTACAGGGATGTCGTGCAGCAATTGTGCTTTGACCGTGGAAACGAATGTTCGCAAACAGCCCGGTGTTGCAGAAGCCAATGTGGACTTTGCCGGCGAAAAACTGACTGTGGCTTTCGACATGGCACAACTCAGCGAAAAAGATATCATTGCCAGCGTAAAACAGGTAGGTTATGGTGTGGCCACCGGCAAAACAGAATTACCCATCACTGGAATGCAGGATCATACCGATGCGTTAAAATTAGAGAAAATACTCGTCAAACAAAATGGCGTACTTTCTGCAAAGGTTGCCTATGGAACCGAACGGGCTACGCTGGAATATATTCCCGGAATGACAAGCATAGCCGAACTTGCCGCTGTCATCCGCAAAGCAGGTTTCGACCTTGTGCAGGCAGGCGAAACCGAAGAAATGGAAGACGTGGAAGCCAAGGTACGTGCTTCAGAACTTCGTAAACAAAAACAGCTTTTGTGGATTGGACTTATATTTACCGTTCCATTGATCATCTTCAGCATGTCGCGCGATTTTGGTATCGTCGGTTTCCGGCACGATTTGTATGCCATGCTTTTTGCGGCAACGGTAGTACAGTTTGTTGTCGGCTGGCAGTTTTACGTAGGCGCTTACAAAAGCCTTCGTTTTGGCAGTGCCAACATGGATGTGCTGATAATGTTGGGTTCGTCGGTTGCTTATTTTTCCAGTCTTTGTGTTACGCTTGGGATTATTAGCAGTCCCAATGTGTATTTTGAAACCGGGGCAGCTATCATCACTCTGATCAGGCTTGGCAAATACTTGGAAACACGGGCTAAAGGTAAGACGTCGCAGGCATTAAAAGCTTTGATGGGATTGCGGGCCCGGACAGCGACGGTGATTCGCGACGGTGTAGAAAAAGAAATCAGCATCGAACAGGTGGAAGTTGGCGATACCGTAGTAGTACGACCCGGCGAAAAAGTTCCGGTGGACGGGATAATCAGCGAAGGACGGTCGGCATTTGAAGAATCCATGATCACCGGCGAGTCCATGCCTGTGATTAAAGGTCCCGGCGATGAAGTGATAGGGGCAACCATCAACCGTGAAGGGTTAATCAAATTTGAAGCGGCAAAGGTTGGGAAAAACACTACGCTTTCGCAGATCATACGGCTTGTGCAGGAAGCGCAGGGGAGTAAAGCTCCTATCCAGAAACTCACCGATGAAATCGGAAAGTATTTTGTCCCCATCATCATTGGCATTGCCTTATTTACTTTCCTTGGCTGGATGTTTGTTGCTCAGATCGACTGGACCGGGGCGATGATGAATGCCATTGCCGTGCTTGTTATTGCCTGTCCCTGTGCCATCGGATTGGCGACGCCTACAGCCATCATGGTAGGCACTTCCAAAGGAGCCGAAAATGGTATTCTTTTCAAAAACAGCGAAACACTGGAACGTGCCGGCAAGGTAAACAGCGTTGTACTCGATAAAACCGGAACCATCACCCGCGGCGAACCTTCGGTAACAGATATTATTCCTTTTCAAAATTATACGTCCGATGAAATTCTTCACTTAGTAGCCAGCGCCGAGCGGGGTTCGGAACATCCGCTGGGACGAGCCATCGTAAAATCGGCTCAGGATAAAGGGTTGGCTCTTGCCGAACCTAAACAATTCCGTGCGTTTGGCGGTTTTGGCATCCGGGCTTTGGTAGATGATCAAGCCATTGTTATTGGCAATCCGCGGATGATGCGGAATGAAGGTATCGTGATAGAACCATTTCAAACGGACATAACAGGACTGCAAAACGAAGGAAAAACCGTGATGATAGTAGCCGTCAGTCCTGCTGATGGTAGTGAGAAAGCTGTGCCCATCGGATTATTAGCCGTTGCCGATACGGTGAAACCCGGTGCAAAAGAAGCTATCGCCGAATTGCGTCAACTGGGCTTGGATGTGGTAATGATTACCGGCGACAACCAAAGCACCGCCGATGCCATTGCTCGTCAGGTTGGCATTGAAAAGGTTGTGGCAGAAGTTTTGCCTGGCGGAAAGGCTGATGCGATAAAGAAAATACAATCTTCCCGCACGTTGGGCAACTATGCCCATCCTGTGGTAGCTATGGTGGGCGATGGCATCAACGATGCACCGGCATTGGCACAAGCTGATGTGGGTATTGCCATCGGAACCGGAACCGATATCGCGATGGCAACTGCCGGCATCACGCTGATAAGCGGCGAGCTGGCCGGAATAGGTCGCGCCATTGCCTTGTCGCGCGGCACCTCCCAAACCATAGTTCAGAACCTGATCTGGGCATTGTTCTATAATGTCGCACTGATTCCCATTGCAGCCTATGGTTTGCTAAGTCCGATGTTTGCGGCGGGAGCTATGGCGTTCAGTTCCATTTTTGTGGTAACCAACAGCCTGCGTTTACGGGCATTTAAAATGCAAACGTTCGCTCCGAAAAAAACATTGTTGCGCCAAACCCTCGAATTTTTACCGCGAACCCTCCTTCCAACAATTGCTCTAATAATTCTGATTATTATTCCTATGGTATTTATGCCCGATGACATGGAAACAAAAAGGGCTGGTGCAGAAACAATAACACCTTCTCTAATGACGATGGCTATTGCCAGTGTCCTGATAGCCTATGCATCTATCCTCTTTTTTCTGACCGTTTTTCTGAAAAAACGTAAGAATATGCCCTTTACCTGAAATGCTTTATCGTTTGGGATGTTTATCATTACTAATGGTATAACTTATATTATGCATAAGATAGGTCTGCAGTGCCCGTAAATAGGCGGCAGGCAATCTTGGGTTTTATTTGTGCCACTATATGAATAAAATGAGCAATTTTTATTTAGTTTGCCTAAAAATTAGTATATTTGATGTTCAAAAACTTTTTAAAAATGAAAAAAATACTACTCATTGTTTTGTGTATGCTGGGGGGATTTATTCCTCCAACAGTTTTTGCTCAGGATACGATTGAGCGTAGATCTGTTGATGAATTATTTCAATTGAATCTTGATGAATTTATGAATGTTGTTATTACGCCATCAAAGCTACCACAGTTAATGGGAAATGTAACGCAAAAAGTTGATTTAATTGATGCGAGAGAAATTGAAACAACGGTTTCCGGCAACCGAAATATTTGTGAAGTCATAGCAAAACTACCGGGTGCTTCGGTGAGTATACTTTCACGTAACGATGCCAATTGGGGAACTTATGGAGGTATTGGCCCCAAATATAGCACGTACATGCTTCAGGGACTTCCCGTTGATGCGTTTGTTGATCCTATGTCGCTCGATCTGAATGCAATTGATCATATTGAAGTGCAGCGCGGCCCTGCATCGGTTATCTATCCCAATTACTTGTCGCAGGATTTTGCCGGAAGCCAGAGCCCTCTTGCCGGTACAGTCAATCTGATTTTAAAAGATAAGGTGGAAAAACAAAAAACAATATTCCAGACTTCTTTCGGCTCATACAATACGCTTAATGGCCAAGTTTTTCATCAAAGCAAGGTTAACAGACTCAATTATTTTTTCGGCTCAACCTACGAAATGTCAGATTATACTAACTATGGCGTTGAAGGATCGTGGTTAAACATGAAAAAAGATCCGGAATATCGAAAGACAAAAGTTTATGGAGGATTGACATTGTTTTTGGATAAAAATGAAAAACAGAAAATCACCATTTTTTGTCATGAAATCTGGCATAACGGAGATGCGGGACGTGTATATAAAGGGTTCGATAACCGATATGGAACTGTAAATATTGGCTATGATATTGCCTTCAACGACCGGTTTAATTTACAGTCACATATTGGTATGCGTTCATACGACCGCTCGTGGCAGGAAAGCAATTTCGGGGTCATCGATACACTGAAATCCGATAATGGCGTTAACCAGTTAATTATTCCGATCGATATTTCATTTTCCTGGCTTCAGGGGAAAGCAAGTTCATTAAGCATTGGAGCCGATTATCAGGGCGCAAGATATTATACATGGTCCGATCCTTTGGTTGGATACCGTATTTTTGGCAATAAATCTTCTGCCATGCAGGAAGGCATTTACATTCAGGAAGAATGGCAGCCAATTTCTAAATTAATAATTCGGTGTGGACTGAGATACGCATATATTCAAAATTCCATCAATTTGATAAATGGTGGTAATGCTGCCGACAATAATTTGTCGTGGAGTAAATTATTGTGGAGTGTTGGTACACGTTATTCGATAAACGACAGAATTGCATTTTATGCAAACGGCGGTAGCAGTTTTAGTACTCCAGGTCTGAAATCTATTGGTGGAACCATTTCTCTCAGCGACCTTGGCGTTATAGGCAAAAATGGTCAGTTGCCCAATCCCGATCTGAAGCCGGAAAATGGCATTGGCACAGATGCAGGAATAGATTGCAAACTTCCGGCTCGTCTCCAGTTGAGCATTCGCGGGTTCTACACCATATTGCAGGATGGTATTGTAGATAATATTGTGAGTCTGAATCCTTCGCAAACCCAATCCATAAATACGGAATCAACTTCCTGGGGAAGCGAAATTGAAATATCACAGCGGCTAAATTCCATTTTTTCGTGGTATGCTAATGGAACATACATATCGTCAAATATCAAAAACGACTTAAATTCAGACCAAAATAATGTGGAAATCCCATTTTCGCCAAATTATATTGTAAACATCGGGGGAAGTGTAAATACACCATTTGGACTTGTTTTCACACCATCTGTCAATTACAATGATGATTTCTATGATGCCATTTCTAAAACCGACCGTAAAAAATATACTCCCGGTATTATTTTGAATACCTACATTGCTCAGCAATTGGTTAAAAGCGACTTATACAAGGTGGAATGCTTTGCCCAGCTTTATAATATTACCAACAATGATTACAACATGCCCTGGCAGTTTAAAAATACCGGGTTTTCCTGTATGTTTGGTATAAAAGTAACAATTTAATAATGGTATTTGACAATAGACTTAATTGTTAATGTTTTAATAAACAATGATGAATAAAAAACACGTACGCTTTACTTTTATAAAACAAAAAATAAAAACAGTGCTTCTTGCTGTATTAATGGTTGTTTGCGGAACAAAACTCTTTTCGCAAACCACGGATGAATATACCATGAAAGCTATTGCATTCGAAAAATTAGCACTGTTTGTTACATGGCCGGCTAGCACATTAAAAAATAACCATTCGCAAGAATTTGTCATTGCTGTGCTCGGTCAAAATCCGTTTGGTGATATTCTTGAAAATATCTATAAAAATAAAAAAATAAAAGACAAAAAGGTTAAGATTGTTTATGTAAAAAAATTACAACAACTGCCGGAGTGCCAGATATTATTTATTTCCAAAACGGATTCGGAAAAGCTACAAAAAATATTGGATGATCTGAAAGGAAAACCCATTTTAACAATTTCAGATACCGAAGGATTTGCACAAGCCGGTTGTTTTATAAACTATTATCTGAATGAAAATAAACTTCGTTTTGAAATAAATCAAAAAGCAATGCAAAACGCTGGATTTACTATTGATTATCGTTTACTTCGAGTTTCTAAAATATTAAACCCGACATAAGAATGAAAACCTTTAAGAACCAAACAATAAAAATGAAGCTGGTAATAATCATAACATTTACCAGCCTTATTGCCGTAGTTGCCGGATTGGCTACCTATTTGGCGTTTGACATGGTTAACGTTAAAAATGAAGTGAAAAAGAATGCCATCCTTAATGCGACATTGGTTGGCCAGTATTCAGTTGTGCCGCTATTGTTTGATTATAAGGATGAGGCTAAAGATGTGCTTTCAAAACTCAACGCCATGCCATCGGTATTGGATGCTTGCATATACCGGACAAATGGTGAAATATTTGCAACCTATCATAAAAGAGCCGATGATCCTTTTTCATTTCCTAAATCCGGATCAAATAAAACCGGGTTTACAAATAATTTTTTACATGTTTTTAGCCCGATAACCTATAAGGACAAGAATTATGGCGTTCTGTATTTACGGATTTCAACCAGTATTATTCGCGAAAAATTATGGACAAACATAATGATAATGACCATTTTGGTATTATTGCTTCTAATAACAATATATATTATTGCCTCCCGCTTGCAAAAGATAATATCTGCACCAATTTTAAAACTGGCTGAATTAACCGCATCTATTTCTCAAAACCAGGATTTTACGGTTCAACTTAAACCTCAGGGAAATGATGAAGTTGGTATCCTTTATCAACAATTTAATACGATGTTGTCGCAACTATTGAAATGGCAAACGGAGAGAGACCTTGCGGTAAAGGAAGTTACTTTTCTTGCTCATGTTTTTAAGAATATTAATGAAAATGTAAGTATTACCGATGTAGATGATAATATTATTTTTGTTAATCAGTCGTTGCTGAAAACATATGGTTATAGCGAAGAAGAACTGATAGGACAAAAAATTAACATCCTTCGCTCGCCTACCAATCAATCTGAAGTCATCAATGAAATTTATCCTTCAACGCTGAAAGGGGGGTGGAAAGGCGAATTGTTGAACAGAAGAAAAGATGGCAGCGAATTCCCAATATTTTTAAGGACTACCATTATTTTCGACAAGGCAAATCAACCTGTCGCTCTGGCAGGAGTTAGCAACGATATTACCGAAACTAAAAAAGTGGAGGATGAATTAAAACTTTATCGCGAACATCTCGAAGATCTGGTAAAACAACGTACTACTGAATTGGAACTGGAAAAAGAACGTGCCCAATCTGCCGACCGGCTAAAGTCAGCTTTTCTTGCTACAATGTCGCATGAACTACGTACACCTCTTAATTCTATCATCGGTTTTTCAGGAATATTAATGCAGGAACGTCCTGGTCCTTTAAACAATGAGCAGAAAAAGCAACTCGGAATGGTACAATCAAGCGCCAGACACCTGCTTTCGCTGATCAATGATGTTCTGGATATATCTAAGATTGAAGCAGGACAACTTAAAGTAAATATCGAATTATTTACACTTCCGGATGCTATTGATAAAGCTGTGGAAACATGCAAACCATTGGCAGAAAAGAAAAATCTTCCCATACATGTTTCCATTACTCCGGATGTTAACAACATTATGAGCGACAAACAAAGAGTTCAACAAATTCTCATAAACTTAGTGAACAATGCAATTAAATTTACCGAAGTTGGCTCTGTAAGTATTGATTGTTGCATACTAAATGATAATGTTCAGATTAAAGTGAAGGATTCAGGAATTGGTATCGAAAAAGATCAGATGGATATGCTTTTTAAGCCGTTCACTCAAATCGATACAGGACTTACACGGAAACACGAAGGTACGGGTTTGGGACTGTCTATTTGTAAAAAACTATTGGATATGCTTGACGGTTCAATTGAAGTGGATTCCGAATTCGGTACCGGAAGCACATTTACTGTAAAATTGCCAATAAATAAAATTTAATGTAGGATGAACTATTTATAAGGATTATTCCTGAGCCAATCGAAAATGATATTTTATGAATACCAAAAAATTAATAACAGATGAACCAAAAAATTCAAATAATTGAGGATAATTTGCAAAACATGTATATGCTCACTTATCTCCTTGAAAGCAATAATTATGTAGTATTTCAATCGTTCAATGGAATGGATGGAATCGCTCTTGCTAAAGAAATTAAGCCCGATGCAATTCTTCTCGATATACAATTACCGGAGATGGATGGATATACGGTAGCACGCGAACTTCGAAAAAATGCAGAGTTAAAGAATACACCAATTATTGCCGTTACATCCTATGCGATGACTGGCGATAAAGAAAAAGCATTTGAATCAGGAGCTACCGGCTACATCGAAAAGCCGATAGACCCGGATACATTTATATCCCAATTACAGGCATTTATTTAAATAGGCGGAGGAACCCAAAATGTTAAAAATACTGATTGTTGATGATAAGCCGGAAAACCTTTATCTGCTGCAAACAATGTTTGAATTTAATGATTTCCAAACAATGCAGGCAAATAATGGTCTCGAAGCATTAAAACTTCTCCGCACCGAACTTCCCGACCTGATTATATCAGATATCCTGATGCCGGTTATGGATGGGTTTACCCTCTGCCGCGAATGCAAAAAGGATGAACAATTAAAAAATATTCCTTTCTTTTTTTACACCGCCACCTATACAGATACCCGAGATGAAGAGTATGCATTAAGCCTTGGTGCCGACCGTTTTCTGTTAAAACCACTGGAACCCGATAATTTTCTTCAAATCATCAATAAATTTTTCGATGATTTAAAGGCTCATACCGTCCAGCCGAAGGAGGTCGTTCAATTACCAGAAACCGTTGTATTAAAGGAGTATAACGAGGTATTGGTAAGAAAGGTTGAAGATAAAATGTTGCAAACCGAAAAAGCAGAAAAAGAATTAAGAACGTATGCAACATTGCTTGAGAATGAAATTAATGAACGGAAGAAAAGCGAGGAACGTCTTCGCTCCACCCTGGATAATATGATTGAAGGATGTCAGCTTATTGGTTTCGACTGGCGCTATCTCTACCTCAATAATGCTGCGGAAAATCATAACCGCCGGGCTAAAGAAGAGTTGTTGGGTAAAAAAGTAATGGAATGTTGGCCCAATTTTGAATCTACCGATTTATTTGCCCTCGAACGACAATGTATGAATGAAAGAGTACCCCATCGTCTGGAGAGTGAATTTACGTTTAATGATGGTTCTATCGGATGGTTTGAATTTAGTATTCAACCTGTGCCTGAAGGAATCTTTATTTTATCCATGGATATTACGGAACGGAAAAAAGCGGAAGAGGAAATTAAAAAACTTAACGAAACCCTGGAGCAACGGGTAACAGAACGCACCGCACAGTTGGAAGCCGCCAACAAAGAGCTGGAAGCATTCAGCTATTCCGTTTCCCACGATTTACGTGCCCCTTTGCGGCATGTCAACGGGTTTATCAGCCTTTTCCTCGAAAGTAAATCGTCGCAACTAACCGCGGAAGAACAAGGTTATCTTACTTATGTAACAAAATCGGCCGACGAAATGGGTAAATTAATAGAGGCGTTACTATCCTTTTCAAGGTTCAACCGCTCCGAACTTCTTAAAACATCTTTCGACACCTCGCTGATGATCCAAAGAACAATACAAATATTTGAGGAAGAAATTAAAACACGGACTATTGAAATCAAAATAAATCCTCTTCCCGAAACCTATGGCGATACACAACTCATCGGTCAGGTTTGGATCAATCTGTTGTCCAATGCTATTAAATACACCGGTAAAAAAGACAAAGCCGTCATCGAAATAGGAAATTATGCCGAAAATAACGAAACCGTTTTCTTTGTTAAAGATAATGGAGTCGGGTTCGACATAAATTATGCCGATAAGTTGTTTGGTGTATTTCAACGCCTTCACAAGGCAAGCGATTTTGAAGGTGTGGGTATCGGCTTGGCCAACGTTAACCGCATCGTAACCCGCCACGGAGGTCGCTGCTGGGCCGAAGGAGAAGTGGATAAAGGAGCAACTTTTTATTTTAGTTTGCCTAAAAACAATAATCAGGATTTGCCAAAAAACCATTAAAACCACGAAGTGGTTAACGATGAATAGTCCCAAATGATTCAACCCCCAGGGTTTGCAAAACCCTGGGGATTTTGAATGGTTTCAGTATTCGTAAACAAATTTATGATGCCGTTTTAGCTTCGCATTCATCGGATCGTGTTCAAAGGATTCGATGATGTTGCCGCGACTATCGTATTTGTAGATATCGGACCAGATTACATTGCCAAGCTTTCCCAGCGAGACTTCAATCAGGTTGTTTCGTTGGTCGTAAATGTGCAGATACGTGGCAATAAGTACCCAATCCAGTTCAAACCATTTATACACTAATTTTTTCGACAGGTTTCTGCGGTCGTCGTACTCGTAATTAATCATATTTTGGCGCGTACTGTCGTTCAGATACGAGAATGATTGCGAAAGGATACCGTTTTCGTCGAAATTATTGGAGGTAACCAGAAGAACGCTTCCATCATTATCGTAACTAATGATGCGGTTTTGAAATCCGGCAGAATCGTATTCGAATATTTTCCGTTGAATAAACGAGGAATCGCCTGAATTCATCAATGTACGTTCTTCAGTGATGTTTCCTTTTGCATTGTATGTATAATCTGTATGTGTATCCGGTTTACCATAGTCATCGAAAATGATTTCCCGTGTTTGCTGTCCCCTGCTATTATAAAACATCTGCATTTGCAAGCCGGAGGAATCTTTTTTCTTATACTTTTCCCAGTCGAACACGCTACACGATTTGATATGATTACGTTTGATCCTCAGCATTTGCGCATTTGAATTTATATCCATCGCTGTAAATTGTGAAAAAGCTGAAAAATTAACGGCAGAGATGAAGATAAGAATGAGAAAACCCCGTTGCATAATCGAACCGATAAAGTGACGAATCAAAAGTACAATTTTAAATCAATTTAGCCAACAAACAATGACTAACGCACACTTATCAGCTTGACTTCAAATATTAAAACAGCGTTAGCGGGAATTGATCCCGACGATTGTTTGCCATAACCTAAAGCAGAAGGAATAAGCAAAATACCATTTCCGCCTTTTTTAAACTTAGGGATGCCTTCCTGCCAGCCTTTGATCACCTGGGACAGTCCAAAAGTGATGCCTGCAGAAGTGCTGTGGTCAAAAACGGTGCCATTGGTTAAATAACCTTTATAACTAACGGTAACGATGGATGAAGCCACCGGTTGTGTCCCTGTGCCCGGATTAATAATCACATAATATAATCCTGAAGCTGTGCGCTGGGCAGTGAGATTGTGTGCCGCAATATAATCGGTGATAATTTTTTCATCCGTTTGGGCTTGTGCAGAGTTATCGTCTTTTTTACAGGCGCTGGCCAGCATCAGAAGAAGAATTGAAAGTAAAAAAACTGATTTTTCTGGTTTCATCTATTTATTATTTGTTGTTAAATATATTAATTCTGAATAATTTAAAAGAAAGCGCTATGCGCTGATACTTCTGTCTGTTGTTAATTCCTATCGTAATCCTGCTTTTTGAAATTATCAATCATAAAATCGCAAATCTGAAATCTAAAATCTACAATCTAAAATTTACATTCCCCATTTTTTATTGGGTTTACTTCCCATTTCAAAAACGATGCTTCCGCCGTCTTTGATTTCGCCGAAAGGTAAAAAGGCTTTGTTCCATAGTTTTCCGTTAAGGAACATTTTTTGGATATAAATGTTTTTATCGGAAAGGTTATTGGCTTTCATTTGCAGGGTTTTCCCATTGGATAACTGAACCGTTGCCTGCTTTACGCATGGACTTCCGATGGCATAGAAATCGTCCACCGGACAAACGGGATAAAATCCAAGAGCATTAAAAATATACCATGCCGACATCTGCCCGCAGTCGTCGTTACCGCAAAGGGAATTTGGCTTATTCCCATATTGGGTTTTCATAATCTGATGAACGCGTTGCTGTGTTTTCCAGGGTTGGCCGGCATAATCGTACAAAAAGATAATGTGATGACTGGGTTCATTACCATGCCAGTATTGTCCGATAATTCCATGAATATCTTCTATACCTTTTTCATTTTCATCGGTATTGGCAATAAATAAAGAGTCGAGTTTAGTGCTGAACTTCTTTTTACCGCCCATCAGACTTATCAATCCCGGTACATCCTGGGGAACATACCAGGTATATTGCCAACTGGTAGCTTCGGTAAAGTCGCGCGAGCCTTCGTAATCGTCGGCTTTGAAAGGAGTACGCCAGTTTCCTTTGGAATCCTTACCACGCATAAATCCGACAGAGGAATCGAAAATATTGCGATACGACTGCGAACGTTTTAAAAAGTAACGGTAATCTTCGTCGTAGCCTAAAGCTTTTGCCATCGATGCAACGGCATAATCGTCGTAGGCATACTCAAGGGTTTTGGATACACTTTCATTTTCCAGGTCGCAGGGGACGTAACCTAATTTTGAATACGTAAGCACATTGTCGTAATCGGGATTCATGGCTGTGGTTTTAATGGCTTCGTAGGCTTTTTTATAATCAAAATTTCGTAGGCCTTTCAAATATGCATCGGCAATCACCGATACCGAATGATAACCGATCATACACCAGGTTTCATTGTTGTGAAATGACCATTCGGGCAACAGATGATCTACACTCTGATCGTAATGCGCCAACATAGATTTTACCATGTCGGTGTTCCGTTCGGCCTGTATAAGGTTGAATAAAGGATGGGTAGCCCGGTAGGTATCCCAAAGTGAAAAAACAGTGTAGTTGGTAAAGCCGTCCGCTTTGTGAATGTTCTGATCAAATCCGCGGTAATTGCCGTCCATATCCTGATAAAGCGTGGGCGTAAGAAAAGCATGATACATCGAGGTATAAAAGGTTTCTTTGTCTGTTTCGCTGCCTTCGATGGCAATTTTTTGAAGTTCTTTATTCCATTTTCCTTTCGTTTGGGATACTGTTTTTTGAAAGTCCCAGCCCGGGATTTCGGAATCAAGGTTTTGGAGAGCGTTGGCTGTGCTAATTGCCGAAATACCTACCTTTACCATTATCACTTCTTTATTTCCGGTTTTATATGATGCAAAATACTGAAGTTTTTTTCCGGCGGCTTCCAAATGGCTGCGGAAGCGGTATGTATTATAAATCACCTTTTTGCCATCGCTGATGATGCCGCAATCGTCGAAGGGCTTAGAATATCTTGCCGCGAAATACAGGTATCTTTCCTTGGCCCAGCCTTTCACCTGGTGCATGCCGGTAACCAACTGGTTATTTTCGATGCGTACATCCGACCAGATGGTTTCCCATTGCAAAACATGGCTAAGGTCGGTCATGATGTTGGTACTATCCGATTGGGGAAAAGTGAATTTTAAAATTCCGGCTCTTTCGGTGGCTGTAAGTTCAACCAATACATTATGCGTAGGAAGATAAACCGAATAATAGCCGGGCGAAGCCGATTCGTTGGCATGGGAAAAAGGAGTAATGTATCCCGAATCGGGATTTTGCTTGCGCCCGGGGAAATATTTAATTTTTCCTACCGAAGGCACAAACAGAAAATCACCCAGGTCGGGAATACCGGTTCCGTTAAAATGTGTCATGCTGAAGCCATAAAGCGTACTGTCGGAATATTCGTAACCCGAAGCGGCTCCCCAATCCTTTTTCTCAGTATCAGGACTTAACTGTACAAAGCCAAAGGGCGCTACCGCACCCGGATAAGTGTTGCCATCGCCTTGGGTTCCTACAAAGGGTTTTACAAAATTTGTGTAATCATTACCCGAAGGCGCTTGGGCAAAAATTGCTCCGCAAAGACAGGCAAAAGTGAAAGTCAGAAATATTTTTCGGTTCATTTTAATTAGTAATAACGTTTTATTCAGATTCTTTATCTGCGATTTATTTTTCAACGCCCCATTTTTTATTGGGTTTATTGCTCATCACAAAGATCATTTCGCCGCCGTTGATAATATCCTGATGGGTAATCCACGGATGGTCCCAGGTTTTCCCGTTAAGGGTAACTGATTTGATGTAAATATTCTCTTTTCCACCGGAAGATTTTACTTTGATGATGAAATTCTTTCCATTTTCGAGCCGGATATTAGCTTCGTCAACACAGGGACTACCGATGTCGTAACGATTGCTACCCGGACAAACGGGATAAAATCCCAAAGTACTGAAAATATACCATGCCGACATCTGTCCACAATCGTCGTTTCCACAAAGCCCGTCGGGTTTGTTTTTATACATGGTGTTCACGATGCGATGGATTTGTTGTTGTGTTTTCCAGGGAGCACCGGCATAGTTAAACATATACGCCACATGATGGCTGGGCTCATTGCCATGGACATAACTGCCTAAAATGCCGTCGCGGGTAATATCCTCAGTTTCGGCAAAATATTTATCCGGCATTTCCATGGTGAACAGTGAATCGAGATGAGCGATAAAACACTTGTTTCCACCCGAAAGCTGGATAAACGATTTAATATCTTGAGGCACATAAAGCGAATAATTCCAGGCATTACCTTCAATAAAACCTTCGCCGTTGGTGTGCATAGCATCAAAAGGAGTCTTCCAGCTTCCGTCGCTATTCCTGGCACGGATAAAACCGGTGGATTTATCAAAAAGATTTTTCCAGTTTCCGGAACGTTGCAAAAATTGTTTCTGAATATCAGTTTTACCCAAAGCGCCGGCAAACTGGGCGATGGTCCAGTCGTCGTAAGCATATTCCAGCGTAAGCGAAGCACCTACGGCATTTACATCTAAAGGCACATACCCGTATTTGATATAATCGCCTACACCAAAATATTTGGTATTGTTTGCCGAAGCCAGGCAAGCTTCCAGGGCTTTGCCGGCATCGAAACCGCGTATACTTTTGATATAAGCATCCACAATTACCGGAACGGCATGATAGCCTATCATACACCAGTTCTCGTTACCAAAATGCGACCATACCGGCAAGAGTTTATGCACGCTTTGATCGTAATGAGCCAGCATGGAATTAATCATATCGGCATCGCGCTGGGGCTGAATGATGGTAAACAGCGGATGTAATGCACGATAGGTATCCCAAAGCGAAAAAACGGTATAATTGGTAAACCCATCGGCATGATGGATGCTGGCATCCAGTCCACGATATTGTCCATCCACATCCATGTATTGTACAGGGCTTATAAAAGCATGATACATCGAAGTATAAAAGTTTTCCATACGGTCGGCAGGAGCCTTGATGATAATTTTACTCAGTTCGTTATGCCATGCGTTCCTGGCCTGAGAAAATGTTTTTTTGAAATCCCAACCGGGAGCTTCTGTCTGAAGATTTTTTAATGCGCCTTCGGTACTCACGGCCGAAAGGGCAAACTTAACCATGATAGTTTCTCCTTCGTTGGTGGAAAAGTCGAAGAATACCCGGAGTTTCTTTCCGGCCATTTCCGGAAAATTGTCTTCCTGGTTAAATTTTCGCCAGAATCCTTTATAAACAAGTTTTTCATCATTTTTACAGCCAAAATTTTTGATGGGTTTGGATATCACCATGGCAAAATACAGGTAATTGGTGCGTGCCCAGCCGCGGGTGATACGGTAACCGGTGATCAGGGTATCGTTTTCAACCCTTACGGACGACCAAATGACTTTGCCGTCGTAATTATAGATGCCATGAACTAAGTCGAGGATCAAATGGGCTTTATCCGATTTTGGAAAAGTATATTTATGAAAACCTACGTGGGTGGTTGCCGTAAGTTCGGCAGTAATATCATAATCATCCAGTTTAACGCGGTAATATCCGGGTTCGGCTTTTTCGTTTTCATGGCTGAAGTGTGAACGGTAACCACTTCCCGGTTTGGAAGATTCACCTGGATTTAATTTCAGTTTGCCGGTAGTTGGCATCAGAAGAAAATCACCCAGGTCGGAATGTCCTGTACCGCTGAGATGGGTATGGCTGAAACCAACAATGGTTTTATCGTTGTATTGATAACCGGCACAATAGCGGTAAACATCCGGGTTATATTTTCCGTTCTTTTCGTAGGGGATAGTATCGGTATCCGGACTAAGTTGTACCATCCCGAAAGGGACACAGGCCCCGGGAAAAGTATGCCCCATTTCCTGGGTGCCGATGAGCGGATTTACATAGCGTATAAGTTCTTCCGTTTGAGGAACCGGCTGAGAAAACAAATAGCCGGAAAACACTATTCCGGCTATGGTTAAAAACAATTTACGATGCATAAAATCTTTTAAAATGAAATTTATTTTTTCATCAAAGCTTCAATTTCTTCTACTTCAATTGGAATATTTTTCATCAGATCGACGGGACCGTTTTCGGTGATCAGAATGTCATCCTCGATACGGATACCAATGCCTTCTTCCATGATGTATAATCCCGGTTCGCACGAGAAAACCATACCTGGTTTCAATACTTCCTGTTTAGAACCTACATCATGAACGTCCATTCCCATAAAATGGCTGGTTCCGTGCATATAGTATTTAAAATATAAAGGTTTGGCCGGATCCTGATTCTTTACGTCCTGTTCGGTAAACAAGCCTAAGCCTATCAGTTCTTTTTCGAATAACTTGCATACTTCTGCATGGTATTTATCGATGGTATTGCCAACGACAAGCATACTGATGGCTTTTTTCATTACGCGACGGATGGCGTTGTAAACTTCTTTCTGACGGGGCGAAAATTTTCCGTTTACCGGAATGGTACGGCTGAGGTCGCCGGCATAGTTGGCATATTCGGCTCCAATATCGAGTAGCAATAAATCACCATCCTTGCATTCCTTATCATTTTCAACATAATGAAGCACACAGGCATTTTTACCGGAAGCAACAATCGGATTGTAGGAATGACCGGTAGCGCGGTTACGGATAAATTCGCGGGTAACTTCGGCTTCCACTTCATATTCCATCACACCGGGTTTAACGAAAGAAAGCAGGCTACGGAATCCCTTTTCGGTGATATCGCAGGCTTTCTGAATCAATTCCACTTCAAGAGCAGATTTGATAACACGCAATTCCGATAGGATGGGTGCCGAACGTTCGTAATTATGAACGGGATAACTGCATTTTAATTCTTTTGCAAAACGCAGATCGCGGTAAGGAACTTCGGAAGAGAAACGGATATTTTCGTTGGTGTTGAGGTAAACATTATCGCAGGTAGCCATCACTTCGGCCAAAGCGCCTTCAAAACTATCGAGCCAGTAAATGTTCTGTACGCCGGAAGTTTTACGGGCTTCTTCCATCGTGTATTTATGACCATACCACACAGCAATAAGATCATTGGTTTCCACCAGAAACAAAGCTTCGCGCCATTTTGGATTCGGACAATCGGGCGCCAGAAGTAAAATGCTTTTTTCCTGATCGATTCCACTCAGATAAAACATATCGGAATTCTGACGGTAAAGGAAATTCTGGTCACCGTTGCGGGGCATTTCATCGTTGGAATTAAAAATTGCGACGGAATTGCGTTTAATTTTCTTGCAAAAATTTTCCCTGTTTTTAATAAAAAGCTCGGGATTTATAGGCAGATATTTCATTGTTAAAATTTTTATTGGTTTTAATTCTTTTTATTGTATTTTTGAGATTGTAAAAGTAGACAATTATTTTAAAATCGTTAGTGCTATGATAAGATATTCTTCGATTACAAAAAAAATAGTGATGGCGCTTGCCGGGCTATTCCTCATCGTATTTTTGCTGGTTCATCTAAGCATCAATCTTTGCCTGCTTCGTTCCGACGGAGGTCAATGGTTTACGTCCGCCGCCGACTTTATGTCGTCCAATTATATTGTGAAAGTATTTGAAATTGTCCTCCTTGGCGGATTTATCGTTCATATTTTTACCGGTATTGTGCTTCAGATTCAAAACTGGATGGCGCGCCCGAAGCGTTATAAGGTGGAAGGCTATTCGCATCAGTCGTTTTTCAGCAAATACATGATACATACCGGAGTCGTTATTTTTATTTTCTTAGCTATCCATTTCAGCAATTTCTATTTCGTGAAATTAGGCCTGGTGACAGCGCCCGAAGGCGTGGCAAAGCATGATTTTTATACCATGGCCAATCTGCTTTTTGCCCACCCGGGTTATTCGGTGATGTACATTGTCTTTATGATTATTCTTGGGTTTCATCTGAACCATGCTTTTCAGTCGGCTTTTCAAACGCTTGGAATGAATCACAGCAAATATACCCCGACCATCAAAATTATCAGTACTATCTATTCCATAGGGATTGCCGCCGGATTTTCCATCATTCCGGTGTTCTATTTGTTTTTTAAATAGGAGAGTTTATAAAGCTGAGCTGAGCGAAGTCCCGAGCGAAGCGATTCGGGATTCTTAAGGTTTATAAAGTTCTTAAGGTTTGTAAGGTTTATAAAGTTCTTAAGGTTTGTAAAGTTTATAAGGCTGAACGAAGTGAAGTCTCGGGCGAAGCGATTCTTCATTCGGGATTCTTGAAGTATTCCAAACTTCAGGCGGCTTAAACTAATGTGAAGTAAATTCCGTGCCAACGGAAATATAATCGGGATAGGTAAGCGGATATTGCCCGATCATGAGGGTTGGCTTAATTTTCATCATAAAACGAGTGGGCTTGTTGCCGGAACCGGCAAGATTGAGTCCGAAATTGAGGATAGCATCCGCTGTTTTGCCTTTGAGTATTTTCTTTAAATCGAGGTTGATGTTCAAAGGAATGATGGCAGATCCCTGGTTGGCGGGTATGGTAACCGCCTGCGAAACCCTGCCGCTTACCATCTGGATGTTATCAATAAAAAGTATCCATTCCATGGCGCTCATTCCGGCAGCCGAAGTATTAGGATTCCTTGCACCCACATTCAACGTAAAGGTAAGCGGAAACGAGTTAGTAGCTATGGCAGTCATCAGCCGCTGAACATCCATCAATCCCAGTTCATTTTTCGACTTTATATTCTGAACGTTTATCCCCGCCAGTCTTATATTGTCAACGGATTGTATCTTAAACTGGCATTGGGTAAGATTTACCATTTTCTGCGCCTGTTTCACCACATCGCAACCGTAGAATATCATAGCCATCAGCAATGGTAACGCAATAAGGATAACGTTTCTTTTGATTTTATGCATGGGTATATTTTTAAAGAGATCGTCTACAAAAGTATGAGAAAAAATGAAAATGCTGCCGGTTATTTTCATTAAACCGGACTATTTTTATGCTAAGCCATTATGCCGGAATACAAAATGTATATTTATCAGTTCTCAATAGCCATTGCAAAGCCCCATTCCTGTTACGACTATTCCTTTTATTTCTTTTCAAGTTCTTTAATTTGCTCTTTTGCGTATTGCTTTGCTTCAGCGTCACCATTCTCTACTGTCAGTTCATAATATTTAATCGCATTTTTTATATCGCCTTTTAGTTTATAGGCTTGAGCAATATTACTCAAAACAATGTAGTCTTTTGGATTTAGTTTCTCTGCTTTCAACAACGACTCCAATGCTTTATCATACTGCTTTTGAATTATAAAAACTACTGAAAGATTTGACAAACTCTCTATATGTTCAGGGTAATATTTTAAGATAGTCTCAGCAATACGTTTCATGTTGTCAAGCAAACTGTCATTATTAGTATTGTAAAGTTGTAATTGATAATCTTGAATTGAACCTAACATAAAGTTTTTCGGGTCATCGACTGGTTTGCTGTCTGTCCACGTCCAATTGTTTTTGTTTGTTGCTGAGTAATCAATAGTTTTAATTATTTCTTTTGTGAAGTTTTCATAGTCTTCAATTTGTCCAAACATATAGACTTTACCAAATCGCATATCAAGTCTGTTTGGGTGCTTTTCAATTCCTTTGTTTATCCAATCAAAACCGCTACTTAACAATTCAGGATTGTAGTGAGTGTCGCTATAGATAAAACCGATAGGTTCTTTTTTAGTCGTATCTTGATCCATAATCTGCAGAACGTGTTCTCCTTTGGGATTTTGTCCGAGAGTTATGATTTCATTTCTGCTCATATTTACATAATAATTGAAATAAGCAACATAGAGTTCCGGGTCATTACGGTCATTCTTTTCCCATTTTTGTAATAGTTGTTGCTGTCCAATAGTATCATTATTAGAAACAAGGTCATTGAATTGTTTCTTGAACGTCTGACCTTTTGCTTGAAAAAAAATCAAGGTTAAACTGAAAATTAATAATGAGATTTGCTTTATCATAGTCATTTTTTGCATTGATGGTAACGTTTGGGGTATGAAAAGTTGCCGATTGCGGAGTGCTTTCCTGTCGAATCCCACAACTGCTATTGCGGGCTGCAAAGTAAGTTGTCAGCACGAAAACGGCAATTAACTATACTGCGTATTATGCGCAGTTTTTCTTTCCTTGCCATAATATTTCAATCTTTGTATTGCTTTACAATCCAGTGATTCGGATGTTCCGCTTTTAAAACACTCAACCAAGTTTTCTTCAAATTGTTATCGGGCTCTGTTTCATAAATGTAACACATTGCTACTATGCTTTGAGGATATGCTTTTTGAAATTCTTTGAAATGCTCGTATGCTTTTGAACGCTGATTGCTATTTATTAAAGATTCTCCTTCATATAAGTAAATGAGAGGATGTGTTTGTCCATAAACATTTTTGTATTCGTCTTTCAATGCACGAATCCAAGTCAACGCTTGCTCTGGTTTGTCAACTGAGTTTGTATATTCGTAAAGCAATACCGCTATTTGTCTGTTCGGTAAATTTTGATCTGCCTTGTATTTAAATTGATTCATCATTGCAGAAATCATTCGTGGATTTGCTTGCCCTGAATCGGACTCAAAGCAGTAATAAAAATCAGACAAAAGCTTCTGACAAGTTTTGTCTGATGAATCTCGCTTTATTCCATTAAGGTATTCTTTAATTTGCAGTTCAAGTGGTTTTGATGCGTCAAACACTTGTCCAAAAGAAATGAGCTGAACGCAAATTGAAAATGTCAGTAATAGAAAAAATTGTTTCATTGATTATTAAATTATTGGTAAATGTTTGAGTCTGCGATACTGTTTACTTTGGAGTTTTAAAATTGCGCACAACATTTATATAATCGCGATTGCGTTTATTTTCATTTTAGCTGGAATATAAATTATATCTGCTAATGTACTGTTTTTATAACATTTAATTCAATTATTTGTATTTATTGGCATTTGTTATTTTTTCAAATAGTAAAAGTAATAAAGTTTTTAAACGATATGCTATTTATTAATAAATAAAAATTTATTTGCTTTTTAAGACAGTACCTCGATTAGATGCTGGCTTTCTTTCTGGCAGTATGTTTGTAAACTGTATTTTCATTTTTGGTTTACCGTTAGTATTTTAAAATATACCTGTCCTTTGCGTGACCACCTTCAAAATATCCTGTCTTTGTCTTCGGGCAATAAATGATTGTCTCAAATAAAAATCCAACTGTGTCTAAAAGTTTTTCTTCAAGTTTGCAGTTATAAGGTTCGTCACTTAGATAGTCAAGCAGTGAAAAGCACTCTTCTTTTGTCCCAAGTGATTTCATTTTCAAGTAAATTTTGTCAGCATACTGTTCGTTGGGTATTATTTCGAGTAGTCTTTTTTTGTCAAATGGATTTGAAGTGTGAAATTCAATTTTAATTTTCCACCAATTCTTTTTGTTTTTATAAAATAGAAGAATTCTGTCTTGCTTGTCTTTTGCAACAAAGTCCGTGATAAAACTTATAAATGTCTGGTCAATATTCTCTTCTAATTTGGTCATTGGTTAGATGTGGTCAATTTGTCTATGATTTTCATTAAAGCTAGCACCCAACTCGTTTATATGCCTGACAAAAATATCCTTTACCTTTCAATATTGGTGGATACGTCTGATAAATATCAGGCTTATTTTTACAAAATTAATCTTTTTTATTTTATATATCATAGAATGGAATTTTATTTTATACAATTCCCTTTCAATCTTTCTATAAAAAACAACCAGCGTTTACCTGCCATTCCCGCTTCACATCATTAAATTCCGACTAACAACATTGTTCTTCATTTTGTCATTAGCAAATGATCAAATTAATTAATCATCAATTCCGAAATCTTAAATTCAACACCTGTCTGTAACCTCCGGTTTTAATCCGGGCAGGCAAGGTTCAACATTCAGGATTCAACATTCTTTTTCTCGCTTTCCCTGTTCCTGATCAATCGGGAGCGGGATGGTCTTCTCCATACGTTAAAATGCGAAACATAAACTACGATTTTCGATTTAAAAAATCACCATCGGTTGTTACTCGGCATTATAAAAATAAAAAAAATTTAGTTGGACTTGGAATTCGATTTGCAAACATTTTTTATTTTACATGCTCAACTAGCTCCATTTATAGAAAGTTGAGTAAATAATCCAGTTTCTAAATCATATATTATTCCCCAAAAAGAATCTCCACCATCACAGATAATAATTGGACTAGTCTTCCAGTCCTTATAAATAGTTTTTAAGTCTTCCTCTGATTCCATTTTAAGGGCATTAACATAAATATATTTTTTATTATTAATAACAAATCCTACATACTGAAAACAATAATTTTCTATATTTTTAATCATGCCATTCAATAAGCAACAATCTTTTGCTCTTATATTCAATATTTTTTTAAAATTATTCTCTAATTTTTGTACATCATTTGAAGTTAAAGTAAAAAAACTATCAACCTCGCCAGGAGCTGCACGAGAACATTGTTTTAGCATATCAGCACCTTTATTGGATGAAATTATTGTATTATATTTTGGAACAAACTTATTATTTTGTGAGTATAAATTCATAATCCCCAAAATCATTATAATGGATACTATAATAATAAATCTAAATCTTTGTATCATAATGTTATATTTTTTAAATGTTTACTATGATTATATAACCATTGTTATGGCTGTTATTTTATAATTAATTATTATTTTTCGTTCACAAATATAAAAACATTTTAAATATCCAAATTATCTAAGGGCTTTTTTATTTTACCGGTAATCAGCAGATAAAAATAAACTCCGTCAGTGTTTGTAAATCCTGACGGGAATATACATTAATCTGTTAGTATATAAGTTATTTATCCTTTGGTCTTTTCTCCTTCTTCTTCATTCTTGTCCCAACCCCCGATGATACGTGCATTCATATATTCGGTATAAAAATCGAGCTGCGATATTTTATAATTAAGCATCATTTTATCAATACGTTCCTCAAGTATAACCATACAGCTGTCAATTTCATCATCCAATTGTCCGGTAACTGTTTTCAACACTTTTTGTTTTTCACGGCTGTTTGGTAACATCGATTTAAACAGTATGATTGCTGAATGACCTTCCGTAATCGTCTCTTCAGTAATGCCATAAGGAATTAATGATCCGGCATATGGAGTAATCATATCAAGAATACCAAGCAGACGTTCTACAACCACTATTTCACGCCCTTTGAGCAGGTTCTTTTTGCTTAAACTAAATTTTTGCTTCAGCTCTTCATTAGTAGTATCTGCCGCCCATGCAAAAATGGCTCCGATGATAGGTAATAAAAGGTCGGCGACTAATTTTTTCTGATTTAGTTTTGCATCACCCGAGGGCTTTTTCAGCATTTCCTGCTTTTGGATTAGTTTCTCTGCTTTTCCCTTGCCTTTATCTAATTCCGTTACGGCCGTTTTCATCGGGACATTAGTTTCCCATAACTCTTCTCTGTCAAATAATATTTGCAATACCGTCAGGATCATTTTAAATTTATTTTCCAATCTCTTTCTCATCGCTAAATCATTTTAAAGTAAAGTTGGTTTAACTACATCTTTGATTACATGAAAATCGTTAAATTTTTAATGAAATCTTTTATTCTTTTTATGGTTTAAAATAAATCACATTGAAACACACATAGATAAAAATAATTACTCAAAATTAATCATTTTTTAAAAAATCTGTTTTCAAAAACATAAAATATTTATTAACAATCATGTGCAATTTATTAACAATAAATAGTTTGATTAATCCGGACATAATAATACGAATTAAAAAATGAACACTTTTCTGCGCAACCCTATATGTCCTCTGCATAACTCTGTGTTATAATATTTTAAATTACACGGAGAACCACGGAGTCCCGATAAGTATCGGGATCATAGAGAACCACGGAGTTTTACTATTTATATTTTTTTATTTCATTCTTTAGTAATATTCTACTAAAATTAGTATGATCATGAAAGTTCCTTTTCTTGCTAAATTAATTAAATAAATTAAGAATTGAAATCTTCTCTATGCAATGCTATATTTCTTCTGTGCCCTTCGTGAAATCCTTCGTGCCCTTGGTGGTTAAATTTTAACAGATTAATCCACACAGAACACAGGAATAATACTAAAGATTAAAAATCTACTTTGGAGGTTTATTCCTATTGAATTAACTTGATCATGATATCATTTTTATTTTTACAATGAAATTATGATCACGAACTCTGGTTAAATCTGCAATTTTAATCCAATCAGATATTATTCACTGGATTATTTCCAATTGATCACCGGTATTATTTAATAGAAGCGGGGAGATTTCCATTTTTACAGCGTATATTTTTATTGAAAGGGAAGATATTTTAATTGCAAATAGATGTTTCTTTATTGTAATTCTTTAAATATACGTTGTAACTCTTGTAATTCTTATTGCAAATCAATACATTCTTATTGTAAATATGGAATTTCTGGTTGTAAATTAATATATTCCTATGGTAACTGCGGATATTCCCATTGTAACCATGCATTTTCCGATGGTAAATTGACAATTTATGGTTGTAACCCAATCATTTCATCTCCATAAAGCACAATTCGAGGCTGTAAAATAAACTGTGTCAAAGGGAATAAATAATTAAATTTGACACAAGAAATGGGAAAATGTAAATTTGATTTTGAGGCCTACAAGCAGGAAGCGAAAGAGAGGCTTCGCCGGGGAGAACC